>Ga0172375_10000113_pt1 | contig 119517 bp, 104 predicted proteins | sample LakKiv1m_FD_114537 | JGI IMG/M metagenome (GOLD analysis project Ga0172375, IMG submission 114537) | Freshwater microbial communities from Kabuno Bay, South-Kivu, Congo - kab_092012_11.1m | ecosystem: Environmental > Aquatic > Freshwater > Lake | place: Democratic Republic of the Congo...
ACGCTCCAGCGCCTGGCGCTGCTCGCTTTCCCCAGCATCGGCGAAGCGATCCGGATGAACCTGGCGCGCAAGCTCGCGATAGCGATCGGCGAGTTGCGCAAGGTCCAGCTCGAAGTCAGGCTTCAGATCGAACAGTGCAAAGTGACAGGGAGTACCCACGGCGTCCTCAGATATTGAAGCTCTCGCCGCAGCCGCATTCGCCACGAACGTTCGGGTTGTTGAACTTGAAGCCCTCGTTGAGACCTTCGCGAACGAAGTCGAGCTCGGTGCCATCAAGGTAGACGAGGCTCTTCGGATCGATGATCACCTTCACCCCGTGGCTTTCGAACACCGAATCTTCCGCTGCGGTCTCGTCGACGAACTCGAGGACGTAAGCCAGCCCCGAGCAGCCCGTGGTGCGAACCCCAAGCCGCACACCCACACCCTTGCCGCGCCCTTCCAGCGAGCGACGAACATGCTGAGCTGCAGCGGGCGTCATGGTGATAGCCATCACAATCTCCTGTCAGAGCAGACCTTTCTTTTCCCGGTAATCACGCACCGCGGCCTTGATCGCATCCTCGGCGAGAACGGAGCAGTGAATCTTCACCGGCGGCAGCGCGAGCTCTTCAGCCAGCTGGGTGTTCTTGATGGTTTCCGCCTCTTCCAGCGTCTTGCCCTTCATCCATTCGGTGGCAAGGGAGCTGGAGGCGATCGCGGAGCCGCAGCCATAGGTCTTGAACTTGGCGTCTTCGATGACACCCTGCTCGTTGACCTTGATCTGCAGGCGCATGACGTCGCCGCAGGCCGGCGCGCCGACCATGCCGGTGCCGATGTTCGGATCTTCGGCGTCGAACTTGCCGACGTTGCGCGGATTTTCGTAGTGGTCGATGACCTTGTCGCTGTATGCCATGGTGCAATCCTCTTAGATCAGGCTGTGCGGCGCTTAACGCCGGTCAGTGGGCTTGCCACTCGACCTTGGAGATGTCGACGCCGTCTTTGAACATGTCCCACAGGGGCGAAAGCTCGCGCAGCTTGGTGACGGCCTCGCATACCTTCTGCGCTGCGTAATCGATTTCTTCTTCAGTGGTGAAGCGACCGAAGGTGAAACGGATGGAGCTGTGCGCCAGCTCGTCGTTGCGCCCAAGAGCGCGCAATACATACGAAGGCTCCAGCGAAGCAGACGTACAGGCGGAGCCGGACGATACGGCCAGATCCTTGAGCGCCATGATCAGCGACTCGCCCTCGACGTAGTTGAAGCTGAGGTTGAGGTTGTGCGGCACACGCGCCGTCATGCTGCCGTTCACATACAGCTCTTCGAGATGCTCGACCTGCTTGTAGAAGCGGTCACGCAGTGCACGAATACGCTCGTTCTCCTGCGCCATCTCTTGCTTGGCGATACGGAAGGCCTCGCCCATCCCCACCAGCTGATGCGTAGCCAGGGTGCCGGAGCGCATGCCGCGCTCGTGACCACCACCGTGCATCTGCGCCTCGAGACGAACGCGCGGCTTACGACGGACATAGAGGGCACCGACGCCCTTCGGCCCGTAGGTCTTGTGCGCGGAAAAGGACATCAGGTCGACCTTCATCATCTCCAGGTCGATCTCCACCTTGCCGGTGGACTGGGCGGCATCGACATGGAACAGGATGCCGCGCGCCCGGGTCAGCTCGCCAATCGCGGTGATGTCGTTGATGGTGCCGATCTCATTGTTCACGTGCATCACCGACACGAGGATGGTGTCCTCGCGCAGCGCCGCCTCGACCATCGCCGGGGTGACGATGCCGTCTTCGCCCGGCTCGATGTAGGTCACTTCGAACCCTTCACGCTCGAGCTGGCGAGTGGTATCCAGAACCGCCTTGTGCTCGATCTTGGTGGTGACGATGTGCTTGCCCTTGGACGCGTAGAAGTGAGCGACACCCTTGATCGCCAGGTTGTCCGACTCGGTGGCACCCGAGGTCCAGACGATCTCACGCGGGTCGGCATTGACCAGTTCGGCCACCTGGCGACGCGCATTTTCCACCGCTTCTTCCGCTTTCCAGCCAAAGGCATGCGAGCGCGACGCCGGGTTGCCGAAATTGCCTTCGTTGGTCAGGCATTCGATCATCTTTTCGGCGACACGCGGGTCGACCGGCGTGGTTGCGGAGTAGTCCAGGTAAATCGGCAATTTCATTCAGATATCTCCTATCAGGCGATCGCCCTGCTCAATCGATGGCGGACGTTTCTATCTTGTCTATCTGCGGCGAAGTGCCGCTGGCCTTGCGCATGTCCTGGCGCAGCGCGACCTGCTGTACGTCCTGACGGTTGACCAGATCGGCCAAACTGATGCCGCTGAGGAATTCATGGATCTGCTGACTGAGGTCGCACCACAGATGATGGGTCAGGCAGGTATCGCCGGAGTGACAACCCCCGAGCCCCTGGCAACGGGTGGCATCAACCGATTCGTTGACCGCGTCGATAACCTGAGCAACCTGAATACCGGCCATGTCGCGAGACAGCTGATAACCTCCACCAGGCCCGCGCACACTGGTGACGAGACTCCCACGGCGAAGCTTGGCAAACAGTTGCTCGAGATAGGAAAGCGAAATTCCCTGGCGCTCGGAAATGTCGGCCAGGGAAACCGGCCCATGCTGCGCATGCAGCGCTAGATCAAGCATGGCGGTAACGGCATAACGGCCTTTGGTGGTCAATCGCATCGGTCTGCACCAAGCATTACGGTTTGGCGCAATTATGCAATTCCCGAGTATTTGAGTCAACTATAAGACCTATTAAATTAGTAGGTCTTTAGTGAGACACCCTGATCGTACAGGCGGATGGCAAAGCTGGGCGCATGATACCAGCTACTGCCAAGACCCGCACTTCAGCCGCGCGTTTCTCCGGCATCAGGCTTCACTTCGACGAAATCCTCTTCGCGCAACTCGGGTAGTTCCTTTGCGCAGTAGTCGCTACCGAGCGCCTTGAGCGCGCCACACATTCCCTCCAGTCGCTCCTCGACGGCCTGCACGTGATCGAGCAACTGCCCGATCGCCCGCGCCACCGGGTCCGGCATATCCTCGCTGACACCGTAGGCGTCGAAACCGATCTTTTCGGCAATCGCCTTGCGCTTCGCCTCCTGCTCGTCGCTGGATTTGACGATGACACGCCCAGGAATACCCACGGCCGTCGCACCCGGCGGCACTTCCCGCGTGACGACCGCATTGGAGCCGATCTTCGCACCTGCACCGACCGTGAACGGGCCGAGAATCTTCGCGCCCGCACCGACGATCACGCCATCCTCGAGCGTCGGATGGCGCTTACCCTTGTTCCAGCTGGTCCCGCCCAATGTCACGCCGTGGTAGAGCGTCACGTCGTCGCCGATCTCGGCGGTCTCACCAATGACGATACCCATCCCGTGGTCGATGAAGAAACGACGCCCGATCCGTGCACCCGGGTGAATCTCCACCCCGGTCAGCCAACGCCCGAGATTCGACGACATGCGCGCCAGCCATTTCCACTCATGCGTCCACAGCCAATGGGAAAGTCGATGGATCCAGATGGCGTGCAGCCCCGGATAACAGGTCAGCACCTCGAACGCGTTGCGGGCTGCCGGATCGCGATGGAATACGCTTTGGATGTCTTCGCGCATGCGTTCGAACATCAATCACTTCTCCGTTTGTGAGGTTCGCCGCGGGCCGCCTTTTGCGTCTCGGTGAGGATGCCCCGCAGGATGTTCATCTCCAGCTTGCTGATTCCGCTGCGCCCGTACAGCCTGCGCAGGCGCGGCATCAGATGGCGCGGCTTGGCCGGGTCGAGAAAACCGATATCCACCAGCGTCTGCTCAAGGTGGCCGAAATAGTTTTCCAGCTCGTCCACCGTGACCGGCTGCGCGTCGAGCATCGCCGTGGTCTCCAGTTTTTCCACCTTGGTCGGCCGCCCCTCGGCCGCCAGCCAGGCCATGCGCACCTCGTATGTGAGCACCTGGACGGCTGCGGCGAGGTTCAGCGAGCTGAACTGGGGATCGGACGGGATATGGACATGGTATTGGCAGCGCTGCAGCTCTTCATTGGTCAGGCCGGCGTATTCACGACCGAACACCAGCGCCACGTCGCTACCGGCGGCAGCCTGCTCCACCGATACCGCGGCGCACTCGCGCGGGTCCAGGAGCGGCCAGGGTATGCGCCGATCCCGGGCACTGGTGCCAAGCACCAGACTGCAGCCGACCAGCGCCTCTTCCAGCGTGGCGACGACCTGGGCCGAATCGAGAATATCGGTCGCGCCGGACGCCCGGGCGACCGCGTCCGGGCTCGGAAAGTCTTCCGGATCAACCAGCACCAGACGCGACAGGCCCATGTTCTTCATGGCCCGCGCCGCGCCGCCGATGTTGCCGGCGTGGCTGGTATTGACCAGCACCACTCGAATGTTCTGCAACGACACGATGAGTCTCAGCAAGAAAACCAGCGGAAAGCTTACAGGAAGCCGCTCGCCGTCCGCCATCGACCAAAGCCTGCAGCGACGCCGGTGACGCTACATGCGCCCGAGCTTTCCTGATAGAATTTCGCGCTTTCTTTAACGACCAGGTAATTGATCCATGCAGCCCATGCTGAATATCGCGCTGCGCGCCGCCCGCAGCGCCGGCGAACTGATTGTCCGTTCCACCGATCGCCTGGATGCAATCTCGGTCAACGAGAAAGAAGCAAAGGATTACGTCACCGAGATCGACAAGGCGGCCGAGCAGAGCATCGTTGCAGCGCTGCGCAAGGCCTATCCGAATCACGGCATCCTTGGCGAGGAAGGTGGACTGCTCGAAGGCAGCGGTGACGGCGCCGATTACCTGTGGATCATCGACCCGCTGGATGGCACGACCAACTTCGTGCGCGGCATTCCGCACTATGCCGTGAGCATCGCCTGCAAATACCGCGGCCGTCTCGAGCATGCCGTCGTCCTGGATCCGGTCCGTCAGGAAGAATTCACCGCAAGCCGCGGCCGTGGCGCAGCCCTGAATGGCCGGCGCCTGCGCGTCAGCTCGCGCAAGAGCCTGGACGGCGCCCTCCTCGGCACGGGCTTTCCGTTCAAGGACGGCCAACTGGACAACCTGGACAGCTACCTGAACATGTTCCGCAGCCTGGTCGGCCAGACCTCCGGCCTGCGACGCGCCGGAGCGGCGAGCCTCGATCTGGCCTACGTAGCCGCGGGCCGCTTCGATGCGTTCTGGGAGTTCGGCCTTTCCGAGTGGGACATGGCGGCCGGCGCACTTCTGATCCAAGAGGCTGGCGGCCTGGTGAGCGACTTCAGCGGCGGCCATGAATTCCTCGAGAAGGGGCAGATCGTGGCCGGCAACACCAAGTGCTTCAAGGCTGTGCTGACGACCATCCAGCCCCACCTTACGCCGTCGCTCAAGCGCTGAGCGTGAGGCAAAAGAAAAACGCCCCAACAGGGGCGTTTTTTTATGCAGCTTGTTCAGTTCACTGCTGAGACACCATCAGCTGCCCATCCTGTACCGGAATCTGGCTGCCCGGATCACGATCCATCCGTACGCGCCCGACCTTGCCAGCCAGATCGTACTTGACGTCATAGCCGACGATCTTGTCGTGCGTGTCGGTGACCGTGCTGCAGCGGGTCTCGGTGGTGGTGTAGGTGCTGTTGGCTTGCATGCGCCCCTGCACCTGATTGCCGGCATAACCACCGCCGACCGCACCGGCGACCGTGGCGATCTTCTTGCCATTGCCGCCACCGACCTGGTTACCCAGCAGACCACCGACGACGGCGCCCACTGCGGTACCTGCGATCCGGTGCTCGTCCTGCACAGGCTTCTGCCGGGTCACTGTGACGTCCTTGCAGACTTCACGCGGCGTTCGGATAGTTTCCTTGATGGGTTCGACCGCCAGCACCTCGGCGAACTTCGGACCGCGATCAACCAGGCTATAAGTAGCGAAAGCTCCACCAGCCGTGGCGACGACCACTCCAAGTGCCGTACCGACCAACATGGACTTGTTCACTGTGACATCCTCTTCCTTCGGGCTGCGCCCGTTCCGCACCCTTGGACCTCGCAAGGCTGCGGAAGTTCGAAAGAAGATCAGGGACGCTCGTCGGCCTCTTCTTCCACCACCGGCGGAATCAGATCGTCACGCGCGAGTTTGAGCCAGACCAGCAGCGTGCCGGCAACGTAGACCGACGAGTAGGTACCAACGCCGACGCCGATCAGCAGCGCCAGCGAGAACCCCCACAGATTCTCGCCCCCGAAGACCATCAGCGCCCCAACTGCCAGCAGCGTGGAGACCGAAGTGGCCATGGTGCGCAGCAGCGTCTGGGTGGTGGAGATGTTGATGTTCTCCAGCAGCTCAGCCTTGCGCAGCATGCGGAAGTTCTCGCGGATCCGGTCGAAGATGACAATGGTGTCGTTCAACGAGTAGCCGATCACCGCCAGCACAGCCGCCAGCACCGTCAGGTCGAAGGAGATCTGGAAGAAGGAGAACACGCCCAGGACCACGATCACGTCGTGGAACAGCGACAGCACGGCGCCGAAGCCGAACTTCCACTGGAAGCGGAACGCCACGTACACCAGGATGCCGCCCAGCGCCAGCAGCATGCCGAGACCACCCTGATCGCGCAGCTCTTCACCGACCGCCGGCCCGACGAACTCCACGCGCTTGACGCTGACCGCGTTGCCGCCATCGGCGTTGCGCAAGGCGCTGGCGATGCGCTCACCCACCTGGGGATCGTCGCCCGGCATGCGCACCAGTACGTCGGTAGTCGCACCAAAACTCTGCACCACAGCATCGGTGAAGCCGGCCTGGACCAGCTGACCACGAACCTGCTCGAGCTCGACTGGACGCTCGTAGCCCAACTCGATCAGCGTGCCGCCGGTGAAATCCAGCCCGAAATTCAGCCCCTTGACCACCAGGCTTCCCAGCGAGGCGACCGTGAGCAGCACGGTAAGGGCGAAGGCCACATGGCGGACGCCCATGAAATTGATAACGCGTTTCATCGTGCTAGCCCCTTAAATCCACAGCTTCTTGAGATCGCGGCCACCGTAGATCAGGTTGACCATGCCGCGCGTCACGATGATTGCGGTGAACATCGACGTCAGGATGCCGATCGACAGGGTCACCGCGAAACCCTTGATCGGGCCGGTACCCATGGCGAACAGGATGCCGCCCACCAGCAAGGTGGTGAGGTTGCCGTCGAGGATCGCCGAGAAGGCCCTGTCGAAGCCCTCGTGGATGGCCCGCTGGATCGACATGCCATTGGCAATCTCCTCACGAATACGCGAGAAGATGAGCACGTTGGCGTCCACCGCCATACCCATGGTCAGCACGATACCAGCGATACCTGGCAAGGTCAGCGTGGCGTTGAGCATCGACATCAATGCCGTCAGCGCGACCATGTTGAACAGCAGCGCAATGGTGGCAAGCACGCCGAAGAACTTATAGATCAGCACCATGAAGATGGCGACGAAGAGGAAGCCCCACATCGCGGCCTGCACGCCCAGCTTGATGTTCTCGGCGCCCAGGCTCGGACCGATGGTGCGCTCCTCGACGAAGTACATCGGCGCCGCCAGACCACCAGCGCGCAGCAGCAGGGCAAGTTCCGACGATTCGCCCTGACCATTGAGGCCGGTAATGCGGAACTGACTGCCGAGCGGCGACTGGATGGTCGCCAGACTGATGATCTTCTTTTCTTCCTGGAAGGTTTCGACCCGCACTTCCTGCTCGACGCCATCGACCATCTGCCGCACGTAGCGAGTCAGCGGCCGCTGCTCGATGAAGATCACCGCCATGCTGCGCCCGACATTGCTGCGGGTAGCGCGGTTCATCAGATCGCCACCATGTCCGTCGAGGCGAATGTTCACCTGCGGACGGCCGTTTTCGTCGTAACTGGCTTGCGCATCGGTCACCTGATCACCGGTGATGATCAGGGTACGCTCGAGCTGCACGGGCGGACGACCTTCCTCGCGGAACTCGAAGGTTTCGGTCGAGGCGCGCGGCGCATCGGACTCGGCCGCAAGGCGGAACTCCAGATTGGCCGTCTTGCCGAGAATGCGCTTGGCTTCGGCAGTGTCCTGTACGCCCGGCAGTTCGACCACGATGCGGTTGGCCCCCTGGCGCTGCACCAGCGGCTCGGCGACGCCCAGCTCGTTGACGCGGTTGCGCACGGTGGTCAGGTTCTGCTTGATCGAATATTCGCGGATCTCAGCCAACTTGGCCTCGGTCAGCGTCAGACGCAGCACGAATTGGCCGTTGCGCTCGCTGGTGGTCAGCTCGAAATCGGTGAAGTTCTTGCGAATCAGCGACTGAGCGGCGCTCAGGGTTTCCTGATCGGCGAAGCCCAGCTGCACGGCATCCTTCAGATTCGGCAGGCTGCGATAGCGCACGCGCTCTTTGCGCAGCAGGCTTTTGACCTCGCCTTCGGAGACATTCAGCCGCGTCTCGATGGCCTTCTCCATATCGACTTCCAGCAGGAAGTGCACGCCGCCGGAGAGGTCGAGACCGAGCTTCATGGGGCTGGCACCGAGACTGCGCAGCCAGTCTGGAGTGGTCGGTGCAAGGTTGAGCGCAACGACATAGGCATCACCCAGCGTGCGCCGAACGATATCTTTGGCCGGCAGTTGATCATCCTGACGCTCCAGACGCACGAGACCACCACGGCCCTGTTCGTCGAGCGAAGCGGACTTCACCGCAATGCCGCCTTCCTCGAGCGCCTGGCTTATGCGCTCGAGATCGGCCATACCGATCTCCTGTGCCGCGCTGGCACCGGTGACCTGGATCGCCGGATCGTCCGGATAGAGGTTGGGCGCCGAATAAACAAAAGCAACCGCGAGCACTGCCAGAATCAGCAGGTATTTCCAGAGAGGGAATCTATTGAGCATGACGCAGCCCGTTTAATGAACGCGGGGCGCCTTGCGCGCCCCGTCGGTGTTGAATGAAGTCAGCTCAGATCGCTTTCAGCGTGCCCTTGGGCAGCGTGGCGGCGATAGCCACTTTCTGGAACTTCAGCTCAACGTTGTCGGAAACCTCGATCACCACGAAATCGTCAGCGACCTTGGTGACCTTGCCGGCGATGCCGCCGGAGGTGACCACTTCGTCGCCCTTCTGCAGGCCGGCGATCAGGTTCTTGTGTTCCTTGGCCCGCTTGGCCTGGGGGCGCCAGATCATCAGATAGAAGATGACCAGAAAACCGACCAGAAACACCCACTCGAAGCCGGTGCCGGCAGGACCAGCGGCAGCCTCCTGGGCATAGGCGGCGGGAATCAGAAAGCTCATGTAGCACTCCTGTTGCAGAAAGGATTGTTTTGCTCTGGCACGTCACGCAAGCGGCGGCGTTGGCAGACCGCGCTTGGCATAAAAGGCGTCGACAAAGGCCGCCAATGTACCCTGTTGAATGGCGTCGCGTAAACCAGCCATCACCCGCTGGTAATGCCGCAGGTTGTGGATGGTATTCAACATGCTACCCAGCATTTCGCCGCATTTATCCAGGTGATGCAGATAGGCGCGGGAGAAGTGTTTGCAGGTGTAACAATCGCAGCTCGGATCGAGTGGCGAATCGTCGTGCTTGTGCACCGCGTTGCGAATCTTGATGACGCCGGTGTCGGTGAACAGATGGCCGTTGCGCGCGTTACGCGTCGGCATCACGCAGTCGAACATGTCCACGCCGCGCCGCACCCCCTCGACCAGATCTTCCGGCTTGCCCACGCCCATCAGATAGCGCGGCTTGTCGGCTGGCATCTGCGGCGGCAGGAAGTCCAGCACGCGAATCATCTCCTCTTTCGGCTCGCCCACGGAAAGCCCGCCAATCGCCAGGCCGTCGAAGCCGATCTCGCACAACCCGTCCAGCGAGCGCATGCGCAGCGACTCGTGCATGCCGCCCTGAACGATGCCGAACAGTGCCGACGGGTTGTCGCCATGAGCGACCTTGGAGCGCTTGGCCCAGCGCAGTGACAATTCCATCGAGCGGCGCGCGACGTCCTCGTCAGCCGGATAGGGCGTGCACTCATCGAAGATCATCACGATATCCGAGCCTAGGTCACGCTGGACCTGCATGGACTCTTCCGGCCCCATGAACACCTTGGCGCCATCGACCGGCGACGCGAAGTAGACGCCCTCCTCCTTGATCTTGCGCATCGCCCCCAGACTGAACACCTGAAAACCACCGGAATCGGTAAGGATCGGCCCCTGCCACTGCATGAAGTCGTGCAGGTCGCCGTGGCGCTTGATCACTTCGGTGCCGGGTCGCAACCAGAGGTGAAAGGTGTTGCCCAGGATGATCTGCGCACCGATCGCTTCGATGTCCCGCGGCAGCATGCCCTTGACGGTACCGTAGGTGCCTACCGGCATGAAGGCCGGCGTTTCCACGGTTCCGCGAGGAAAGGTCAGACGCCCCCGACGTGCCTTGCCATCGGTGGCGAGTAGCTCGAAAGACATGTGGCAGGTACAGCTCATCGGGTTTCCTCGGGACCGCGCGCGGCGGGGTTGCGGATAATGAACATGGCGTCGCCATAGCTGAAGAATCGGTAGCGCTGAGCCACAGCCTCGGCATACGCCGCCATGGTTTCCGGGTAGCCGGCAAAGGCGGAAACCAGCATCAGCAGCGTCGACTCGGGCAGATGGAAATTGGTCACCAGCGCATCGACCACATGAAAGGTCTTGCCCGGATAGATGAAGATATCGGTGTCGCCACTGAACGGCTTGAGCTCGCCGTCGCGTGCAGCCGTTTCCAGCGAGCGGACACTGGTGGTACCCACCGCGATCACCCGACCTCCGCGCGCGCGGCAGGCCGCCACCGCATCGACCACCTCCTGCGTCACTTCCAGCCACTCGCGATGCATATGGTGTTCTTCTATGCGCTCCACGCGCACCGGCTGGAAGGTGCCAGCGCCGACATGCAGGGTGACATAGGCGGTCTGGACCCTGGCATCGCGCAGTGCATCCAGCAGGGCCTCATCGAAATGCAACCCGGCGGTCGGAGCCGCCACGGCGCCGGCTCGCTGTGCGTAGACGGTCTGGTAGCGCTCGCGATCGGCGGCGTCGTCCGGCCTGTCTATATAAGGAGGCAAAGGCATGTGACCGATGCGCTCGAGCAGCGGCAACACGTCCTCGTCGAAGATGAGCTCGAACAGGGCATCGTGCCGCGCGACCATTTCAGCTGCGCCACCACCGTCGAGCAGGATCTGAGAGCCGGGCTTGGGGGACTTGCTCGAGCGCACATGCGCCAGCACGCTGCGATTGCCGGTCACGCGCTCGACCAGAATCTCCAGCTTGCCGCCGGTAGCCTTCTGGCCAAACAGCCGCGCCGGGATGACCCGCGTATTGTTGAAGACCATCAGATCACCGGGCCGCACGTAGTCCAGCAGATCGGCAAAGTTGCGGTGCGACATCTGCCCCGACTCACCGTCGAGCACCAACAGCCGACTCGCTCTGCGCTCGGCAAGTGGATGACGGGCGATCAGGGCGTCGGGGAGCTCGAAGTAGAAATCGGCGACTTGCATGGGCGGTTTCGGGGCGCGAAAAGGGCGCAAATGTTATCCGAAAGACGTCGAGCTGGCCACGCCAAACGATTGACCACTCAGCCCCGCATCCCTATACTGCGCCGCCACTGTGCCTCGATGGCGGAATCGGTAGACGCAGCGGATTCAAAATCCGCCGTTGGTAACAACGTGAGAGTTCGAGTCTCTCTCGGGGCACCATCACAGTACCAAGCCTGTGCGCAGCGAGCTCCGTATCGATATGCGACACAGGCAGAAGCGCCAGCTTTACCGCCTTCTCGCTGACTGAAAAACAACACAGTCAGCCGTGGCTTTGACGATCCGCCGTAGCGGAGAAGCATGTCGAACCACCCTTCAAAAGCGCTGAAATGGCGCCGCCTGGACAGGCAAATTCTATGGCTCCGAGGGGTTGGCATTCCCCGGCGAGTTATCGTAGAGTGTGCCCACTGTGTTTGCATGGGTCGCTGTTGAATCGTGACCTGGTGCAGTAGATCTTCAGATCCGCTACTCCGCTCGACTCTCTTACTCCTTGCAACCAGTTCCAGCTTCCTGCTTTGCGGGGGCAATTCTACTTTTGAGTTTCAAGGATACAAAGACATGTCGAATCGTCAGAACGGTACCGTCAAGTGGTTTAACGACGAGAAAGGTTTTGGTTTCATCACTCCTGAGAGCGGTCCGGATCTGTTCGTGCACTTCCGCGCGATCGAAGGCAACGGCTTCAAGAGCCTGAAAGAAGGCCAGAAAGTCAGCTTCATCGCCGTGCAAGGTCAAAAGGGCATGCAGGCCGACCAGGTTCAGATCCTGGGCTAAGCCTTCTCTCCGAAAAGCCCCTGATGGCAACATCAGGGGCTTTTTTATGCGCGCAATTCCGTAGAATGCCCCGCCTTCCCCTTGATCGAGACAAGCAATGCGCCGACATCTGCTGAGCCCGCAGGGCCAATTCCCCGCTGCCGGTCTGATGCGCCGACTGGCAGCAATGTTCTACGACAGTCTGCTCTGCATCGCCCTGATGATGGTGGTGACGCTGTTCTATCAACAGGTGCTGCTGCGCCTGCTATATGGCAGCGACCAACTGAAGGTGCTCGCCGACGCCGGCCGCCTGGATATCGACCCACTGCTCTCGACGCTGCTGCTGTTCAGCCTGTTCGGCTTCTTCGCCAAGTTCTGGACCCATAACGGTCAGACGCTGGGCATGCAGGTGTGGGGCATCCGCATCCAGAACAGCGACGGCCGCGCCATCGATCTGTGGCAGGCGCTGCTGCGCTTTCTGATCGCGATCGTCTCGCTGCTGTGCCTGGGAATGGGCTATTGGTGGGTGCTGATCGACAAGCAGAAGCGCACCTGGCACGACATCTATTCCGAGAGCCAGGCGGTGCAGCTGCCGAAAAACATCCACAAGAAGTAATCGCAGCGCCCGAGCCACCAGACCTGGCCGGGCGCGCGCCTCTCTACCGGTCGCCGTCGCCATGCGCGACGGCGAGGCGATGCCTCAGCCGGCGCGCCTCAGCAACCAGGCGCCGATCAGCGCACAGACACAGGCCGGCAACACCACCGCCAGCAGCGGCGAGAAACCGAACACCTGACTCGCCGGCCCCAGCAGATCCTGAATGATCCGGAACACGAAGCCGACGACCACGCCGGTGAAGATCCGCTGCCCCAGCGTCACCGAACGCAGCGGCCCGAAGATGAAGGAAATCGCCAGGAGCACCAGCGCCACGGTGACCGCCGGCTGCAGGACCTTGGTCCAGAACGCCAGCCAGTAGCGGCTGTTGTTCAGCCCCTGTTCGCCCAGATAGTGAATGTATCGCCACAAGCCGGTGATCGACAGTGCCTCCGGCTCCATCACCACGGTGCCGAGCAGCTGCGGTGTCAGCTGGACGTCCCAACGCTCCTCGGGCGCGCGCGCGACTTCGGTGTGATCACCACGAAAATGGGTGGTGGCAATGTTCTCGAGCCGCCAGTGATCGCCCTGATAGCTGGCGCGACGCGCGAAGCTGGAGGACAGCAGGCGACGCTCCTCGTCGAAGCGGTAACGCGTGACCCCCACCAGCACACCGCCGGGCTGCACCGCGTTGACGTGCACGAACTCGTTTTCCTGACGATGCCACAAGCCGCGCTTGCTGCTCTGCGCCTCACCCGCCCCCTGCGCCAGGGAGCGCCTGGCCTGGGCGATGTCTTCGGTCAGCGGCGCAACATACTCGCCAATCAGAATTCCTGCGACGAGCAGAACGAGCATCGGCTTCATCACCGACAGTACGATGCGCCCCAGGGAAACCCCGGCCGCGCGCATGATGGTCAGCTCGCTGCTGCTGGCCAGCGTGCCGAGACCGATCAGGCAGCCGATCAGCGCCGCCATCGGCAGCATGTCGTACAACCGGCGCGGCGAGGTCAGCAGGACGTATTGCAGGGCGTCGCCCAGACCGTAGTTGCCCTGGACGTCGCCCAGCTCGTCGATGAACGCGAACAGCAGCGCCAGACCGACGATGATGCCGAGCACCGTGAGGATGGCGAGAAAGACGTGGATACCGATGTAGCGATCGAGCTTAACCACGAGCCACCTCCAGCTGCGCGCGACGCTTCTTCATTCGCAACCTGATTGGCTCCCAGAACAGCATCAGCAGGCCGATCGCCAGAAACAGCCCGTGCACCCACCACAGACCCAGCGCCATGGGCAGGCGCCCCTTGTCCAGCGCACCACGCACGGCGATCAGCAGCGCGAGATAGGTCATGTACAGAAGGATGGCCGGTAGCAGCTTGAGGAAGCGCCCCTGCCGCGGATTGACCTTGGCCAGCGGCACGGCGAGCACGGTGACGACGAATACCAGCAGCGGCAGCGACAGCCGCCAGTGCAGCTCGGTGCGGTGCCGAAGGTTATCGCTACCCAGCAGCTCGCGGGTCGGCATCGCCTCTCGCTCGCTCAGCTCCATGCTCACTTCCGGCTTGGGCAGCAGCACACCGTAGGTGTCGTACTGAATCGCACGGTAATCCGCCTGCCCCGGGTTGCCGTCATAGCGATAACCATTTTCCAGAATCAGGTATCGGCTGCCGTCCGGCTGAATCTCCTGCCGACCGCTCTCGGCGACGAGTACGGACAGCCCGCTCTCCTTGCCGGTCTGACGCGAAACGTTGGTCTCGGAAATGAACACGCCGCCCAGCTCACTGCGGTCGGCCGAGAGCTCACGGGTATAGGTGACGCGCGAACCGCCGCGCAGGGTCTGGAAACGCCCTGGCACCAGGGTGTCGAACTCGGTCAGCGAATCCTGCTGATTGAGTATCCGATCCACCTCGGCGATGCCTTGCGGCGCCAGGCCCAGGCTCAGCCAGCCAACCAGCACAGCGACCAGGGCTGCCGGTGCCAGGCTGTAGGCCAGCAGGCGTCGCTGACTCATGCCCGTGGCCGAGAGCACGGTCATTTCGCTTTCCAGATAGAGGCGCCCGTAGGCCAGCAGGATGCCGAGAAACAACCCCAGCGGCAGGATCAGTTGCAGGAAGCCCGGCAGGCGGAAGCCCATGATCAGCAGCAGCACGCCCGGATCGAGCACCCCCTGCGCAGCCTGGGCCAGATACTTGATGAAGCGGCCGCTCATGATGATCACCAGCAGCACGGCACTGACCGCGCTCATGGTGATCAGCAGCTCTCGGGACAGGTAACGAAAGACGATCAAACCAGACACTCCAGGGTTGTCAGGCTCTGGCGGCAACGCTCAAACTAGCCGCCAGTTGCCGGCCCGCCGCAGCAGACCGTTGGAAATTGGTAATGGCGCGCAAGTCGCGTCGTCGCGATCACTGACAAGCTCAGGCAATTGCAACGTTTCTAGCCTAGCGCAGTCGTCAAGTAACGACCGAACAGGCGAACCACCGGAAATAAGCCCGGCATTATCCTGCAAACCCGACTCTTTGTCTTGGGGACACCACGTCATGGAATTTGTTGTCAAAAGCGCCAAAGCCTCCACCCAGAAGACCGCCACCCTGATCCTGCCGCTCGGCGAGAACTGCCAGCTCGGCAGCGTCGCACAGAGCGTGGACAGCGCCAGCGCTGGCGCGCTCAGCACTGCGCTCAAGCGGGGCGACATCCAGGGCAAGCCGGGACAGACGCTGCTGCTGCACGGCCTGCCGGGGCTCAAGGCCGAGCGGGTACTGCTGGTCGGCACCGGCAAGGCGGATGAACTCGACAGCCGCCAATGGCGCAAAGTGGTCAATGCAGCGCTGGCGGTCATCAAGAATCTGGGTGGTGGCGATGCTGCTTTCGCCATGCAGGACGTGCAGGTCAAGGGGCGCGACAGCTATGCCCGCACACGCCTGCTGGTGGAGATCGTTGCCGACGGCCAGTACGTGTTCGACCAATTCAAGAGCAAGAAGGCCGAACCGCGTGCACTGCAGAAGATCATCCTGCTCTGCGACAAGGCCGAACAGGCCGGCGTCGAGCGTGCCGCCCGCGAGGCCTCGGCGATCGCCACCGGCATGGCCTTCACCCGCGACCTGGGCAACCTGCCGCCGAACGTCTGCCACCCGACCTTCCTCGCCGATCAGGCCCGGCAGCTGAGCAAGGCCTACAAGGGCGTCAAGCTCGATGTGCTGGACGAGAAGAAACTGCGCGAACTCGGCGCCGGCGCGTTCCTCGCGGTATCCCAGGGCAGCGACCAGCCGGGCTGCATCATCGTTCTGCAGTACAACGGCGGCAAGAAGGGCGACAAGCCCTACGCACTGGTCGGCAAGGGCATTACCTTCGACACCGGCGGCATCAGCCTCAAGCCGGGCCTGGGCATGGACGAGATGAAGTACGACATGGGCGGCGCCGCCAGCGTGCTCGGTACGCTCAAGGCCGTGCTCGAACTGCAGTTGCCGATCAACCTGGTCTGCCTGCTGGCCTGCGCCGAGAACATGCCCAGCGGCGGCGCGACTCGCCCGGGTGACATCGTCACCACCATGAGCGGCCAGACCGTTGAGATCCTCAACACCGACGCCGAAGGCCGACTGGTGCTGTGCGACACCCTGACCTACGCCGAGCGCTTCGAGCCGCGAGCCGTGGTCGACGTGGCCACCCTGACCGGCGCCTGCATCGTCGCGCTGGGCAGCAATACCTCGGGCCTGCTCGGCAACAACGACGAGCTCATCCAGCAGCTGCTGCAGGCCGGCGAAAGCGCCGCCGACCGCGCCTGGCAATTGCCGCTGTTCGACGAGTATCAGGAGCAGCTGGACAGCCCCTTCGCCGACATCGCCAATATCGGCGGACCCAAGGCCGGCACCATCACTGCCGCCTGCTTCCTCTCGCGCTTCACCAAGAAGTACCCCTGGGCCCACCTGGACATCGCCGGCACCGCCTGGACCAGTGGCGGCAAGGAAAAAGGCGCGACTGGCCGTCCCGTGCCCCTGCTGACCCAGTATCTGCTGGACCGGATCAACGGATGAGCCCGATCACCGCGCGTGACAGCGGCCGGCACGGCCCCGCGCTCGCCGGGCCGGCGGGCGCACGTCCATGACACGCATCGAGTTCTACGTGCTGCCGGACGACAACCCGCTCGGGCGGCTGCGCGCGGCCTGCCAGCTGGCAGCCAAAGGCTGGCAACATGGCCTGCAGGTATTCGTCCGCTGCAGCGACGAGGACCAGTCGGCCCGGCTCGACGAGCTGCTCTGGAGCTTTCGCGCGGAACGTTTCATCCCACACGAGCAGTACGCCGAGGAGGTGCAGGCGCCAGTGGTCATCGGGCTCGAACAGGAACCACCGACCGCCCAGGGCCTGCTGATCAACCTGGCACCGACACTCTCGGCGCATATCGACCGTTTCAGCCGTGTCATCGAGATCGTCAACCAGGAGCCGCAGCTGCTGACCGCCTGCCGGGAGAATTTTCGCCTGTATCGGCGCCAGGGCTATGATCCACAAAGGGTCGAGCTCTAACCGCTCCAATCTTTAGACAGCAAGGGATACCCCCTGGCAAACAGCCGGGATGCACCAGCCCGGAACCACGCAGATGACACCGAAAGCCCCGAACAAACCCGCCGAACTGCTGAGCGATCTCGAATCCATTCGCGCGCTGCTCGGCGACGATTTCCCCGACACCGCCGCAACAGGCGCCCCTGTGGATCCGGACAGCATTCCGCTGCTGTCCGATATCGTCGAACCCGGGCCGGCCATCGCAGCGGCCACCCCCAGCGACGACGAGCCACGGGAAACCAGCGTGCGCAGCGCCTTCCGCTCGCTGGCCGAGCGGCATATCGATCACGAGTTGCGCACCGCGGCCAACCTGATCCTGCAGGAAGTGATCGACGACTTCGTGCCCCAGATCGAAGCCGAGCTCAAGCGCCGCCTGGAAAGCCGGATCGACCGGCTGGTGCGCACACCCCCGCCTCGCAGCTGACCCGTGAATGCGTAGTTAATCCGCACGGCCGCGAAATCTCGCGGCCGTTTGCCTTTATACTTGCCCGTTTTTCCGACCAGCCGTTTTAAGGGTCCCGCCGCATGGACAAGACCTACCAGCCGCACGCCATCGAGACTTCCTGGTACCAGACCTGGGAATCGAACAATTACTTCGCCCCACAAGGCTCCGGCGAGCCCTACACCATCATGATTCCGCCGCCGAACGTCACCGGCAGCCTGCACATGGGCCATGGCTTCAACAACGCAATCATGGATGCGCTGATCCGCTGGCGCCGCATGCAAGGCCGCAACACCCTGTGGCAGCCAGGCACCGACCATGCCGGTATCGCCACGCAGATGGTGGTCGAGCGGCAGCTGGCCGCGCAGGGCACCAGCCGTCATGACCTGGGACGCGAGAAGTTTCTCGAGAAGGTCTGGCAATGGAAGGAAGAATCCGGCGGCAACATCACCCGACAGATCCGTCGCCTGGGCAGCTCGGTGGACTGGTCGCGGGAGCGCTTCACCATGGACGACGGCCTTTCCGAGGCGGTCAAGGAAGCGTTCGTACGCCTGCATGAAGACGGCCTGATCTATCGCGGCAAGCGTCTGGTCAACTGGGATACCAAGCTGCACACCGCCATTTCCGATCTGGAAGTGGAAAACCACGACGAGAAGGGTCACCTCTGGCACCTGCGTTATCCGCTGGCCGATGGTTGCAAGACCGCCGATGGCCTGGATTACCTGGTGGTCGCCACCACCCGCCCGGAAACCATGCTCGGCGACGCCGCCGTGGCAGTGCATCCCGAGGACGAGCGCTACAAGAACCTGATCGGCCGCCACGTCATGCTGCCGCTGGTCAACCGCCTGATCCCCATCGTGGCCGATGACTACGTCGATCTCGAGTTCGGTACCGGCTGCGTGAAAATCACCCCCGCTCACGACTTCAACGACTACGAAGTCGGCAAGCGCCACCAGCTGCCGCTGATCAATATCTTCGACCAGAACGCCTGCGTGCTGGCCCGCGCCCAGGTGTTCAACATCGACGGCACGGTGAACGACAAGATCGACGACAGCCTGCCGGACGGCTATGCCCACATGGACCGTTTCGATGCGCGCAAGGCCATCGTCGCCGAGTTCGAGGCCATGAGCCTGCTGGAAAAGATCGACGACCACGCGCTGAAGGTCCCGCGCGGCGATCGCTCGGGCACCATCATCGAGCCCTGGCTGACCGACCAGTGGTACGTTTCCACCAAGCCGCTGGCCGAGAAGGCCATCGCCGCCGTGGAAAGCGGCGAGATCCAGTTCGTGCCCAAGCAGTACGAGAACATGTATTTCAGCTGGATGCGCGACATCCAGGACTGGTGCATCAGCCGCCAGCTCTGGTGGGGCCATCGCATCCCGGCCTGGTACGACGAAGCCGGCAACGTCTATGTCGGCCGCGACGAAGTGGAGGTACGAAGCAAGTACAACCTCTGCAACAACGTCGAGCTGCGTCAGGATGAGGATGTGCTGGACACCTGGTTCAGCTCCGGCCTGTGGACCTTCTCCACCCTCGGCTGGCCGCAGCAGACCGAGTTCCTCAAGACCTTCCACCCCACCGACGTGCTGGTCACCGGCTTCGACATCATCTTCTTCTGGGTCGCCCGGATGATCATGCTGTCCACCCACCTGACCGGGCAGATTCCGTTCAAGACCGTTTACGTGCACGGTCTGGTCCGCGATGGCCAGGGGCAGAAAATGTCCAAGTCCAAGGGCAACGTGCTCGATCCGCTGGACATCGTCGATGGCATCACCCTCGATGAACTGCTGACCAAGCGCACCAGCGGCATGATGCAACCCAAGCTGGCCGAGAAGATCGCCAAGCAGACCCGCGCCGAATTCCCCGAAGGCATCGCCAGCTACGGCACCGACGCCCTGCGCTTCACCTTCTGCTCCCTCGCGTCGACGGGCCGCGATATCAAGTTCGACATGGGTCGTGTCGAGGGTTACCGCAACTTCTGCAACAAGATCTGGAACGCCGCCAACTTCGTCTTCGAAAACACCGAGGGCAAGGACACCGGCGTCAATGGTGAGCCGGTCGAGCTTTCCTCGGTAGATCGCTGGATCATCTCCGCGCTGCAGCGCACCGAAGCCGAAGTGACCCGCCAGCTCGAGGCCTTCCGTTTCGACCTGGCCGCCCAGGCGCTCTACGAGTTCATCTGGGACGAGTACTGCGCCTGGTATCTGGAGCTGGTCAAACCGCTGCTGTGGGACGAGACCGCCAGCGCTGAACGCCAGCGCGGCACCCGTCGCACCCTGGTGCGCGTACTGGAAACCGCACTGCGCCTGGCCCACCCGTTCATGCCGTTCATCACCGAGGAAATCTGGCAGCGCGTCGCGCCGCTGGCCGGCAAGTCCGGGCCGACGCTGATGCTGCAGCCCTGGCCGGAATTCAACCCGGAGCGCATCGATGAAGCCGCCGAAGGCGATATCGAGTGGGTCAAGGCCTTCATGCTCGGCATTCGCCAGATCCGCGGCGAGATGAACATCTCCATGGCCAAGCGTATCGGCGTCGTGCTGGGCAACGCCTCGGCCGAGGACCAGCGCCGTCTGGCCGACAACGAGCCGTTGCTGAAGAAACTGGCCAAGCTGGAAAGCGTACGCCTGCTCGGCGACGGCGAAGAAGCGCCGCTCTCGGCGATCGCCCTGGTGGGCGACATGCAGGTGCTGGTGCCGATGGCCGGCCTGATCGACAAGGACGCCGAACTGGCACGCCTGGACAAGGAAATCGCGCGCCTGGACGGCGAGGTCAAGCGCGTCGGCGGCAAGCTGTCCAACGCCGGCTTCGTCGACAAGGCGCCGGCCGAGGTGATCGACAAGGAGCGCGCCAAACTGGCCGAGGCGGAACAGGCCAAGGCCAAGCTGCAGGAACAGCGCGACCGCATCGCCACGCTCTGACGCGAGCCCGGCAAAACGGAAAGGCCAGCCCGAAAGGTGCTGGCCTTTTTGCTTATGGCGGTCATCTTGATTGATGACAAGTTATTACCGGCATCACTGATACACTATGTCGCACATGAAACACCCCTTTACATACTGGCAGGCCGTTATAGCCAAAACGAACCGCTCGACGATGTGAAATGAGCACCCGCTGCGAAGCGCCGATGCACGGCGCCGAACGCGCACCGTTCCCCTGGGCAGACCACCGCCTCGACTTGTTTCACCTTCGACAGCCAATCGTGCCCCTGCCAGCCGCCGAGGCTGCGTCGCCACGTCCGCATGCCCGGCAAGGTTCCTCAAGATGGAGTCCCTCCGATGTATGCACTCATGGCTGTCGTGTTCGTCATAGGCTATCTATGCATAGCCTTCGAGCATCTCCTGAAGATCGACAAGGCCGCTGCAGCGATTCTCACCGCGGTGCTCACCTGGACCATTCTGGTACTGGGTGCCGACCATATCCTCCCGCTGCTGCAACACGGCAGCCACGATCCGGCAGATTCGTCGGCCGTGGTGGTCGAGGCGCTGCGCCACCACCTCGGTGAAGTGTCGGAGATCCTGTTCTTCCTGCTCGGGGCGATGACCATCGTCGAGCTGATCGACTCCCACGAGGGCTTCAAGGCCATCACCGACCGCATCCAGACCCGCAAGCGCGTGCACCTGCTGTGGATCGTCGGCTTCCTCACCTTCTTCCTCTCCGCGGCACTGGACAACCTGACCACCACCATCGTCATGGTCTCGCTGCTGCGCAAGCTGATCCGCGGTCGCCCGGAGCGCTGGCTGTTCGTCGGCGTCGTGGTGATCGCCGCCAACTCCGGCGGTGCCTGGTCGCCCATCGGTGACGTGACCACCACCATGCTCTGGATCGGCAACCAGATCACCGCCTCGGGCGTGATCGTCAACCTGTTCCTGCCGAGCCTGGTCTGCCTGCTGGTGCCGCTGATCATCCTCAGCTTCACCCTGCGCGGCGAAGCTCCGCGGCCGCGTCCGCGTGCCCACTTGGCCGAGAAGCACCCGCCGACCACCACCGTTTTCGAGCGCAACCTGGTGCTGGGTCTCGGCCTCGCCGCCCTGCTGTTCGTGCCGATCTTCAAGACCGTGACCCACCTGCCACCGTACATGGGCATTCTCTTCGGCCTCGGCGTGCTCTGGGTGACCACCGAATTCATCCACCGCAACAAGAATGCCGAGGACAAGCACCCGCTCTCGGTGGTCGGCGTGCTGCGCAAGGTCGACACCCCCAGCGTGCTGTTCTTCCTCGGCATCCTGCTGGCGGTTTCCAGCCTCGCCACCGCGGGCCATCTGACCCAGGTTGCCACCGCGCTGCGCGAGTCGCTGGGCCATATCTATGCGATCAACTACGCCATCGGCCTGCTCTCGGCCGTGGTCGATAACGTGCCGCTGGTGGCCGGTGCGATGAAGATGTACCCGCTGGTGAGCGAGAAGATGTTGGCGGCTACCGCTGCAGAAGAACTCGGCTGGATGTCGCAGTTCGTCGTCGACGGCAACTTCTGGGAAATGCTGGCCTACTGCGCCGGCACCGGCGGCAGCACGCTGATCATCGGCTCGGCCGCAGGTGTCGCCGCGATGGGCATGGAGAAGATCAGCTTCACCTGGTACCTCAAGCGCGTCAGCCTGCTGGCCTTCCTCGGTTACACTGCGGGCGCCGCGACCTACATCGGCATGCTCGCCCTGCGCTGAACGTAGCGAGCCCGGCCAGGTCGCTGTCCCCACAGACGACCTGGCCAGGGACCTTCCATGACCGTCAGCAAGACCAAAACCAGCTTCTACCGCCGACTCTACGTCGCCTGGCTGATCGACAGCGGCACCGCCTGCAGCGTCCCGGCGTTGATGGAAGCCACCGGTATGCCGCGCCGCACCGCCCAGGACACCCTGGCCGCCCTGGCCGACCTGGATATCGACTGCGTCTTCGTCCAGGACGACGGCGAACGGCATAACGCCGGGCGCTACCTGATCCGCGACTGGGGCGCCATCGACAGGGGCTGGATCGAGCGCCAGCTGCCGCAGATCAAAGCCATCCTCGATTACCCCTGATTGCCATGAACGGCGATCTGCTTCTGGTCCTCGCCCTGCTGGCCGGCTGCGTCGGCCTGTTCGTGCTGAACAGGCCGCGCATGGACGTGGTCGCGCTGCTGGCCATGGTCGCCCTGCCCCTGACCGGCGTGCTCAGCGTGCAGGAGGCATTGGCCGGCTTCAGCGATCCGAGCGTGGTGCTGATCGCCGCACTGTTCGTCATCGGCGACGGCCTGGTACGCACCGGCGTCGCCTACCGCCTGGGCGACTGGCTGATGCGCGCCGCGGGCAGCAGCGAAACGCGCCTGCTGGTGCTGCTGATGCTGGCGGTCGCCGGGCTCGGCTCGGTGATGAGTTCCACCGGTGTGGTGGCCATCTTCATTCCCGTGGTGCTGGGTATCGCCAACCGCATGAAGGTCTCGCCGCGGCGCCTGCTGATGCCGCTGGCCTTTGCCGGTCTCATCAGCGGCATGCTGACCCTGGTGGCGACGCCGCCGAACCTGGTGATCAACAGCGAACTGCGCCGCGCCGGGCTCGAGGGTTTCGCCTTCTTCGACTTCACGCCCATCGGCCTGGCGATCCTGGCGCTCGGGATTGGCTACATGCTGCTGGCACGTCGCTGGCTCGGCTCCGACAAGCACGGCCCGGCCGTGGAACCGCGACACACCCTGGCCGATCTCGCGCGAGATTACCGGCTCGACGAGCGCGAGCGACGCCTGCGCGTGCTGCCCGGCTCGATCCTGGCCAATCAGGCACTGGACGCCCTGCGGCTGCGCAGCGAGTACGGCATCAACGTGATCGCGGTAGAGCGCCACGAACGCTTGCGCAACCTGCTGCTGATCGCCACCGGCAATACCGAACTGTTCGTCGGCGATGTCTTGCTGGTGGACCTGGCCAGCCCGGCCATCGGCCTGCTCGGTGCCTACCGCGAACTCGGTCTCGAGCCGCTGCAGCTGAGCACCTCCTACTATGCCGACCACGCCCGCGAGCTGGGCCTGGCGGAAGTGGCGCTGCCACCGGATTCGCGCCTGCCGGGCAAGACCATCCAGCAGCTGGGTTTTCGCAGCCGGCACAAGCTCAACGTCGTCGGGCTGCGGCGCAATCGAGAGGCGCTGCAGGGTCTGCTGGTGGACGAGAAGCTCAAGCCGGCCGACACCCTGCTGGTTGCCGGCAGCTGGAAGCACATCCACCGCCTGCAGGATCTGAGCCGCGACTTCCTGGTGCTAAGCCTGCCGGCGGAGGTGGACGACGTGGCGCCCGCGGCCAACCAGGCGCCATTCGCCCTGCTCGGCCTGGCGCTGATGGTCGCACTGATGGTCAGCGGCCTGGTGCCCAACGTGCTGGCGGCGCTGATCGGCTGTCTGGTCATGGGCCTGTTCCGCTGCATCGACATGGACAGCGCCTACAAGGCAATCCACTGGCAGAGCCTGGTGCTGATCGTCGGCATGCTGCCGTTCGCCCTCGCGCTGCAGAAGACCGGCGGCATCGCCCTCGCCACCTCGGGGCTGGTCGGTCTGCTCGGCGATGCCGGGCCGCACGCGCTGCTCGCCTGCCTGTTCCTGCTCACCGCACTGATCGGCCTGTTCATCTCCAACACCGCCACCGCCGTGCTGATGGCGCCGGTGGCGCTGGCCACCGCCGAACAGCTGGGTGCCTCGCCGTACCCATTCGCCATGATCGTCGCGCTCGCCGCCTCGGCCGCCTTCATGACGCCGATCTCCTCGCCGGTGAACACCCTGGTGCTCGGCCCGGGGCAGTACCGTTTCGGCGACTTCGTGCGCATCGGCGTGCCCTTCACCGTGCTGGTGATGATCGTCGCGGTGCTGCTGGTACCGCTGGTCTTTCCGCTCTGAGGCGGCATCACACAGGGCGCCGTGACGCTCAATGTGGCATGGCGGGCAAGCGGCACAGCCGTTAAGCTCGAGGCCTCATTCGAAAAAGAACAACTCCATGCCTCAACGCGTCGCGCTGTTTCCGGTCCTGCTGGCCGGTGCCATTCTTTTGCTGGTCGTCCACGGCCTTGGCCGCTTCGTATACACCCCGCTGCTGCCCTGGCTGGTGGAAGACGGCCTGCTGACCGTGCAGGAAGGCGCCAGCATCGCCAGCTGGAACTACCTCGGTTACCTGATCGGCGCGCTGCTCGCGGTGCGCTGGCACCGCGTCGCGCAGATCCGCCGCAGCCTGCCCTGGGCACTGGCGTTGCACGTGCTCAGCAGCCTGCTGCAGACCCAGGCCGAATCCGCCGATGCCCTCGCCGCGCTGCGCCTGGCCAACGGCATCAGCAATGGCCTGGTGTTCGTCCAGGCGCCCTCGCTGATCCTCGAGTGGCTGGCACGACAGCAACGCGTGTCGGCCAGCGGGCTGGTCTACCTCGGGGTTTGCGTCGGCCTGATCCTGTCCAGCCTGCTGGTCAGCCTGAGCGACGGTTACCTGCTGGGCGCCGATCGCTGGTGGCCGGCGGCGCTGCTGTCGATACCGCTGGCCTGGTGGGGCTGGCGCCAGCTGTCGCGGCTGGACCTGCCAACCGAGCAGACACCCGCCCCGTCCGCGACGACGCCGAGTGGCAAGCTGCTCGACCGCGCCAGCACGCCACTGTTTCTCTCCTACGCTGGCGCCGGGATGGGCTACATCCTGCCGATGACCTTTCTGCCCATGGTGGCGCGCCTGCAGGTGGAGCCCGGCGACTTTCTCATCGGCGGCAGCTGGCTGGTGGTGGCGCTGGCAACCCTGCCCTCGCCCTGGCTGTGGAACCGTCTGGGTGTGCGCCTGGGCGACGACATCGCCCTGCGCCTGAGCTATCTGACCCAGCTGCTCGGCGTGCTGGCCGCTCTGCTGTTGCCGGGGGCCGTCGGCATCCTGCTGTGTGCGGTGCTGGTCGGCGGCACCTTCCTCGGCACCGTGCTGCTGACCCAGCGCCTGGCCCGCGCGCTGCAGCCACATCAGGGCCCACGCCTGTCGGCGGCACTGATCGCGCTGTACGGCCTGACCCAGCTCGCCGCGCCCTGGCTGACCAGCATCTGGATGGGCATGGGCGGCAGCCTGCACAGCGCCTTCTGGCTTGGCGCCGGCGCGCTGCTCTGGGGGCTGCTGTGGATGCTGATGGTGCCGCGCCGGCACTAGCCAGCCGAGGCGGTTGTGGGACAATGCGCGCCCAGCCGCCAACCTTCAGTCGATCCGATGCCACGCAAAACCTCGTCCCTGCCGCGCCCTGCCGAGCCGAAGGCCGTGCTGCATCCACGCAACCGCCACAGCGGCCGCTACGACTTTCCCAAGCTGATCGCCGCCTGCCCGGAGCTGGGCGAGTACGTCATCCTCAATCCCTACGGCAAGCAGAGCATCGACTTCGCCAATCCGGATGCGGTACGGGTGTTCAACCGCGCACTGCTTCGGCAGTTCTACGGCATCCAGCACTGGGACATTCCTGCCGGCTACCTCTGCCCGCCGGTGCCGGGGCGGGCGGATTACCTGCACGGCCTGGCCGACCTGCTGGCCGCCGATAACGCCGGCGTCATCCCGCGCGGGGCCGCGGTCCGGGTGCTCGATATTGGCACCGGCGCCAACTGCATCTACCCGCTGATCGGCCATCGCGAATATGGCTGGCGCTTCACTGGCAGCGACATCGACGCCACGGCGCTGGCCTCGGCGCGCACCATCGTCGCGGCCAACAGGCTAGACAAGGTCATCGAATTGCGCCGGCAGGACACCTCGACGCAGCTCTTCAAAGGCATCCTGGCGGCGGACGAGCGCTTCGAGTTGACCCTGTGCAATCCGCCATTCCACGCCTCGCAGGCCGAGGCTGCCAGCGGCAGCCAGCGCAAGTGGCGCAATCTCGGCAAGCTGGACCCGAGCCGCAAGCTGCCGAAGCTGAACTTCGGCGGCCAGGCGGCAGAGCTCTGGTGCGAGGGTGGCGAGGCGGCATTCGTCGCGCGCATGGCGGACGAGAGCGTGGCGTTCGCCAAGCAGGTCTACCGGTTCAGTACGCTGGTATCGAAGGGTGGCAACGTGGCACCGCTGATGGCGCGCTTGCAACGCCTGGGTGCGCTGCAGGTTCAGGCGTTGGATATGGCCCAGGGGCAGAAGAAAAGCCGCTTCGTCGCCTGGACCTTTCTCGATGCAGCCGAACAGGCTGCCTGGCGCGCCGAGCGCTGGCCGCGGACCTGAACCGCGGCGGCGCTCGACTGCCGATGCATCAGACGGCGAGATCCCAGACCTGACGGTCCTTGAGCGCCAGCGTACGGATGTAGCGCGGCTCGCCGTTGATCTCTTCCAGTTCGGTCATCCCGGCCAGCTCGCCTACCACGCGGTATCGCTTGCCGACGCGCTTGTCCTGCAGCGGATAGAGCTTGGCGATTTGCTGGGCGAGTTCGGTGAGAGTGGACATCGGTTATTGCTCCATTGACTGCGTGCGGCAGGTATTTACCAACAGTTGATGACGGTTATGCGACAGCCGCGCCTGGAATCAGGGACCTGGACTGCCGCGTGCTCACGGGCGTGCACGCACAAATGCCGATAGCTTGCTGCTAAGAACCGGCGATTTGTTCTTAACTTCTTCTACGCCGCTTCGTCTTTGAGCAGTGAACGGCCAATTGATTCCCTGCTTGCCGTACCGTTTGGCGGCCGTTGCGGTCGCCAGACTGCGGGAGCGGAAGAAGAAACGGATCGAACGAAGGAAACCGGCGGCACGGCCGCCAGGCTCAGCAGGTGCCCAGGCCCAGCTGCAGCAGCGCCAGGCCGCCACGCTGCCAGCCCCACCAGGCGAGCAGCGCCAGCGCGCCCAGTAGCAGGGCACCCGCCGCGCCGAGCCACAGGCGACGCATCAGTTGGCCTGTGCCGCGCGCAACCTATCCACCGGCTGCTCGCGAATCGGCCAGTTGAGCACCGCGGCGATCAGGCTGAGGGCGATCGCGATCTGCCAGACCAGGTCATAGCTGCCGGTACGGTCGTACAGCCAACCGCCCAGCCAACCGCCGAAGAACGAGCCCAGCTGATGGAACAGGAAGGCGATGCCACCGAGCATGGACAGGTTGCGCACGCCGAACATGGTAGCCACCGTGCCGTTGGTGAGCGGCACCGTGGACAGCCAGAGCAGCCCCATGACGATGCCGAACGCATAGGCGCTCCACACGCTCAGCGGCATCAGCAGGAAGACGCTGATCACCACCCCGCGGATCAGGTACAGCCCGGCAAGCAGCTTCGGCTTGGAGTAGCAGCTGCCGAGCCAGCCGGCGGTGTAGGTGCCTACCACGTTGAACAGCCCGACCAGCGCCAGCACGGTGGTGCCGACCTGCGCCGGCAGGTGCTGGTCGACCAGATAGGCCGGCAGGTGCAAACCGATGAACACCACCTGAAACCCGCAGACGAAGAAACCCAGCGCCAGCAGGCGGAACCCCGAATGACCGACCGCTTCGCGCAACGCCTCACCCAGCGATTGCTGCGTTCCGGCCGCCGCCGGCGCCTGAGCGGGGCTGCGCATCATGCCGGCGAGCGGCACGATCAAGGCGACCAGCAAGGCCAGCGCCAGCAATGCCGAGGACCAGCCCAGCCATTCGATCAGCCCCAGGCTCCCCGGCAGCATGATGAACTGGCCGAAGGAGCCGGCCGCACTGGCGATACCCATCGCCATGCTGCGCTTCTCTGGCGGCACCGCGCGGCCGACAGCGCCGAGAATCACGGAAAACGAGGTACCCGACAGGCCCAGGCCGATCAGCAGTCCGGCGCTGAGGGTCAGCGTCGCTGGGGAATCGGACACCGCCATCAGCGCCAGCCCCACCGCATAGAGAATGCCGCCGATGAGCACGGCACGTGCGACGCCGAAGCGATCGGCCAGCGCACCGGTCACCGGCTGCACCAGCCCCCAGATCAGGTTCTGCACGGCAATGGCGAAGGCGAACACTTCCCGCCCCCAGCCGAACTCAGCACTCATCGGCGGCAGGAACAGGCCGAAGCCGTGCCGCACCCCGAGGGAAATGGCGAGGATCAGCGAACCACCGGCGAGTATCCAGGCAGCATTGCGCCATGCAGCAGTCATAGAAACGTACCCTGTTGAGAGGGCAGCCAGTCTACTCGCGGCAGCTACCCTTCCGGCAAGCCCGATTTGCCTCGGGCCGCCGCATGTCGCCTGGTTTGGCGTTAGAGGATCGTCAGTCCCAGCGCCATCAGCAGCGGTGTCGCGACGCTGATGCCCGCGTTCAGCCCCAGGGCAGGCAACAGTCGCTGCGGCCGGTGCCACAGCAGCCAGGTCGCGCGCAAAGCCAGCGGCAGACAGAGCAGCCCCAGACCGGCGCCTGAAATCTCGGCCTGATAGAGCGCCAGCAGCAACGCGCCGTAGGCCAGCAGCCATTGGCCGATGACCACCCACAGCGCACCGTCGCAGCCGAGATGCATCGGCAGGGTACGCCGGCCCACCGCCCGATCCGCCTCGACGTCCGGAAACTGGGCGAGCAGCAGCAGGTTGTTGCACAACAGCAGCGGCGTCAGGGTCAGCCACAGATCGCCTGCGCTCGGCGGGCCGGCCAGGGCGATGCGCGTCCCCAGGACCATCAGGGCGAAGCCCAGCCCAGGGGCGAACAGACAGAGCCAGGGGTGCCGTGTCAGCCAGGGCGTGTAGCCAACCACCAGCAGCAGGCCGACCACTCCGAGCGGCGCCAGGCTGCTCAGCAGCTGTGGCTTGCGCAAGAGGAAGAACAGCCCGATCAGCACGCAGAACAGCAGACAGCCGAGCCCGAGCAGCAGTGTGCGACGCAGCAGGTGCGGCAGGACCACGAGCGTGCCGCTGCCGCCGCTGAACGCGGTGCGACGGGTTTGCAGATCCAGCCCGCTGCGGTAGTCGCCCCACTCGTTGAGCGCGTTGACCGCCACATGCGCCGCCAGGGCGCCGAGCAGCACCAGCACGGCTTCGCCGATCACCAGTTCCCCGCCGGGCGCACTCGCCGCCAGGGCGATGCCGAGCGCCACGCAGCTCAGCGTCAGGAGGAGGAAACGCCCACGCGCGACGCCCAACCAGGCCCGGAATTCACTGTTCACATGCCATACCTCGCAAAACCGATGCAGTCAGCAGGCTAGCGCTGCATGCGGTCCCCGACATTGATCCGTGTCCGCTACCCTGAGCAGAACCGGCAAGCGCTCATGCCCGTGCTCTCGGGTAAACTGCCGCTCCTGTTGCATTCAGCCCGCGAGTTCGCCATGCCCATCCGTCACTGCATCGTCCACCTGATCGAGAAAAAACCGGACGGCACACCTGCCGTTCTCCACGCCCGCGATTCGGAGCTGGGCGAATCGCAGGCCATGGAGAACCTGCTGGCGGACCTCAACGAAAGCTACAACGCCAAGCAGGGCAAGGCCTGGGGCTTCTTTCACGGCGAATCCGGCGCCTATCCGTTCAGCGGCTGGCTGGCGCAATACATGGAAGGCAGTCAGGACTTCACCGCCTTCAGCCGCCAGGCCGTGGAACACCTGCAGAAGCTGATGGAAGAGTCCAATCTGTCCACCGGTGGTCACGTGCTGTTCGCCCACTACCAGCAGGGCATGACCGACTACCTGGCCATCGCCCTGCTGCATCACAGCGAAGGCGTGACGGTGACCGAGTCGCTGGATGTGGCGCCAGCCAAGCATCTGGACCTGGGCCAGCTGCATCTGGCAGCACGCATCAACATCTCCGAGTGGCAGAACAACAAGCAGTCGAAGCAGTACATCTCCTTCATCAAGGGCAAGAACGGCAAGAAGGTCTCGGAGTACTTCCGCGATTTCATCGGCTGCCAGGAGGGCGTCGATGCCCCCGGCGAGACACGCACCCTGCTCAAGGCGTTCAGCGACTACGTGGAGAGCGAGGACCTGCCGGAGGAGCAGGCCCGCGAAAAGACCTCGGCATTGGTGGACTACGCCAGCACCCAGGCCAAGCTCGGCGAGCCGATCACCCTCGAGGAACTGTCCGGGGTGATCGACGAGGACCGGCCGCGGGCCTTCTACGAGCACATCCGTAACAAGGATTACGGCCTGTCGCCGGAGATCCCGCCGGACAAGCGCACCCTCAACCAGTTCCGCCGCTTCACCGGCCGCGCCGAAGGGTTGTCGATCAGCTTCGAATCGCACCTGCTGGGCTCGAAGATCGAATACGACGAGGACCGCGACATGCTGATCATTCGCCAGCTGCCCACCCAGCTCAAGGATCAGCTCAAGCGCCGCAAGGACTGAACCCACCATGCGCCTGTCGGACAGCCTGCTCGATGACTGCCTGTGCGACCCCAGCGCCCCGCTGGGGCGTGATCCGGCGCGGGACTACGGGCTGGACAGGCCGCAGGCACAGACACAGCTGGCCGGGCTGAAGGAGTGGCTGCGCGAGCAGCAGAGCATGCTCATGGCCAATCGTCAGGACGCCCTGCTGCTCGTCCTGCAGGGCCCCGACTGCGCAGGCAAGAACGGCGTGGTGCGCCGCGTGCTCGCCGGCCTCGACCCGCTCGGGATGTCGGCCATCGGTTTCCAGGCACCGACTCCGGACGAGCGCCGCGAGGGTTTTCTCCAGCGTTACCGCGAGCGCCTGCCGGCCCCTGGCACGCTGGGCGTGTTCAACCGCAGCTACTACGAGGCGCTGGTCAGCGATGTACGTGACGGCCTGTGCGCGGTGGCGGACCTGCCGCAACGCTACGGAGCGATCGCCGAATTCGAACAGCGGATGCACGCGCAACGGATTCACCCCCTCAAGTGCTACCTGCAGCTCTCGCTCGGCGAGCAGAAGCGGCGGCTGCATCGCCGTCTGGATCATCCGGAAAAACGCTGGAAACTGACCCTGGGCGATCTGCGCGACCATCGCCACTTCGCCGATCACCAGGCGCAATGGGCCGAGGTGCTGGGGCGCACCCACCGCGACGCGGCGCCCTGGTACGTGATTCCTGCCGATCATCGCTGGCTGCGCGACCTTATCGTCGCCAGCCTGCTGGCCCGTGAGTTCGAACGCCTGGCGCTGAGCTGGCCGAGCCGCCCGGCGCCCTTCAGCCATGCAGACCTGGACGGCACACCATGAAACGGTTCGCCTGGTTGCTATGGCTGCTGCCGATGCTGGCCCCGGCGCAGGACGGCGGCACCGCGCCCGAGCTGTCGGTGGAAGCGGTGCGCTTCACCGTGGCCAACGCCGAGTTCACCCTGATGCACGAGATGGGGCACCTGCTGATCAGCGAACTGCAGCTGCCTGTGCTTGGCCGCGAGGAGGACGCCGCCGACCAGCTCGGTTTCATGGGCCTTTTCCTGTTGCAGCAGGAACAGCACCGCGACGATTTCTACGCCAAGCTGATGGACGTCGCCGATTACTGGCGTATGGAATGGCAGAACGCGGAACGCGACGGCTCCCCGGTACCGGTCTGGGACAGCCATGCGCTGGACGCCCAGCGCTTCTACAACATCGCCTGCCTGGCCTACGGCAGCGACCCGGATCGGCTCGACTGGGTGCTGGAAGTCAGCGGCCTGCCGGTGGAACGCGCGCTGTACTGCCCCGACGAATACGAGCAGGTCGCCCATGCCGTGCAGTGGTTTCGCGAGCACTTCGGGCGCAGCGCCGCGCAACCGCTGCAACACCGCATCAAGGTGGTCTACGACACCCCTCCCGCGCACCTTGCAGGCGGTACCGAGCTGCTGGAGAAGATCCAAGCCAGCGGTGAGCTGGAAGCGGTGGCGGCCAAGGCCAGCGAAGCCTTCGCCCTGCCGCGGGACCTGACCCTGCGCATGTCCACCTGTGGCGCCCCGGACGCCTGGTTCAACCGCATCAGCGGCGAACTCACGCTGTGCTACGAGCGCATCGCCTATTTCCGCGATCTGGCCGCCGAGCTGCCCAGTGTGCACCAGGCGGCCCCGGCGACGCAGTAGACCTCAGCGCGCCTCGATGCGATAGCCGCTGCGCGGGAAGTGCACATGCACGACGCCGGCGCGATCGTCGCTGCGGCGCAGGATCAGCTCTTCCGCTCCGGCGAACACCAGCTCGCCCTCGACCGGATCGGCCCCATAATCCACCGCGGCGATGGTCACCGGCTGGCCTTCCTGGAAACCGTTGGGATCGGCGAACGCCTCCTCGGGCAGCGCAGCCGGTTCGGCCTCGCGGGCCACGCGCACGGCATCCTCGCCAGACATCTCGCTGCTCGAGCCATGGCCGACGCCCAGCACCTTGCCGAGCCAAGCACGAATCTCCGGATAGTCGTCCACCAGCGGGGCGGTGACCGGCGTCGCGCGCAGGAACCAGAGGCAGTGCGCGACGGCGAAATCCGCCAGCGAAGGCGCAGCGCCCAACAGGAACTCGCCCTCCTCGCGCGCCAGTTGCTGCTGCAGGCGCGACATGAACACCGGCCAGTCGCTCTTGGCCTGCTCCAGCGGCACCCGGCTCACCGAGCCGTTGGCGAACAGCTGCGCGCGGTCCTTGCTGAACACCTGAACGAACTCCTTGGGCACCTGGGCGAAACGCAGCGCCATGGATTCGGGCTGGAAGACCAGGCTCACGGCATTCAGAAACAGTACCGAGTCGGCCCATTGAGCGAGCGTCGCCGCGGTGAATTCCTGACCTTCGGGGAACAGCGCCGGAGTGGCCTTCTCCGCTTCCAGCCGACGAGCGATCAGCGCCGTGTCGCAGTAGATATCGGCGCCGACCTGCAACACCGGCGTACGCCGGTAGCCCCCGGTCAGCGCGGTGAGATCCGGCTTGGGCATGACCGGCGGGATCATCACCGAACGCCAGGACAACTGCTTGAATCCGAGCATCAGGCGCGCCTTCTCGGCGAAGGGCGAGGTGGGATAGTGGTGCAGGATCAGCTCGTGCATGACAGGCTCCGCCAGAGGAAGTGTCGAGATGCCCCGTGAAGCGGAGCATCGTCGTGGAAAGATGCATCAGCTTAGACGCTCCGCTCGGGCGAGCCTACCGGCTGATTAGGGCGTCATTCACGCAACGGGCCCGGCCTGGCTGACCAGGCGTTCCTTGGCACGCTTGTCCAGTCGCTTGATGGCGAGTTCCCGGCGCAGCGCATCGCCCTTGCTGGCACAGGCCTCGACGTAGACCAGTGCCTGCGCCGGGCTGGAATGGAAGAAACGCGCCCCGCGCCCGCGCTGGTGCTCGGCGAAACGTCGCTGGGCATCGTCGCTGATCCCGCAGTACAGCGCGCCATTAGCGGCACGCACCAGGTAGACGAACCAGGGTTTGGGCAGGACCTCGGTCATGTTTGGCAACGATCTCGGCGACGACAACGGCAGGGCCGGCATTATGCCCAACTGCCGCGCTGCGGTCGTCCATTCAGGCCCGCTTAGCAGAGTGGCCGACCGCTGTCCAGATATGGTGGCGGTTCGCCTTTGCGTATACTGCGCCGATGTTTGCCCATACCCTGTTCCGCAAGCGCTGCGCCATCTGGCTGTTGGCGATCGGAATCTTCCTGATGCTCGGCAGCTGCGCCGAAAAGCCCAGCGAGCTCGAGCGCATTAAGGAGGAAGGCGTACTGCGCGTGATCACCCGCAACAGCCCTTCCACCTATTTCCAGGATCGCAATGGCGAAGCCGGCTTCGAGTACGAGCTGGTCAAGCGTTTCGCCAGCACCCTGGGCGTCGAACTGCAGATCGAAACCGCCGACAACATCGACGACATCTTCAGCCGTCTCAATCGTCCCGGCGGCCCGGCACTGGCCGCTGCGGGACTGGTCGCCAGCGAGGGCCGCCAGGAACTGGCGCGCTTCACCCGCTCCTACCTCGACGTCACCACCCAGGTCGTCTACCACAGCGGCCAGCGCCGACCGACCAGCCCGAAGGATCTGATCGGCAAGCGCATCCTGGTGCTCAAGGGCAGCAGCCAGGCGGAGAAGCTGGCCTCGCTGCAGGTGGAGTACCCCGAGCTGCGCTACGACGAATCCGATGCGGTGGAAGTCGTCGACCTGCTGCGCATGGTCGATGAAGGCCAGATCGACCTGACCCTGGTGGAATCCAACGAGATGTCCATGAACCAGGTGTATTTCAGCAACATCCGCGCCGGCTTCGACGTCGGCGAACAGAACAGCCTGGCCTGGGTGGTCGCCAAAGGCGAGGATGACAGCCTGCTCAAGGCGGCCGACGCCTTCCTCGAGCAGGCCCAGCAGAACGGTACGTTGCAGCGCCTACGCGAGCGCTACTACGGCCATGTCGACGTGCTCGGCTACGTCGGCGCCTATGCCTTCGCCAAGCACCTGCAGCAGCGTCTGCCACGTTATGAAAAGGCCTTCCGTGAAACCGCCAAGGAACATGGCATCGACTGGCGCCTGCTGGCTGCGATCGGCTACCAGGAGTCCCACTGGCAGCCGGAAGCCACCTCCAAGACCGGCGTGCGCGGACTGATGATGCTGACCCTGCGCACCGCCAATGCCATGGGCGTGACCAACCGTCTCGATCCGGTACAGAGCATTCAGGGTGGCGGCAAGTACCTGGTGCAGGTGCATGCCAGCCTGCCGGAGAGTATCGAGGAGCCGGACCGCACCTGGTTCGCCCTGGCCGCCTACAACGTCGGCGGCGGCCATCTGGAAGATGCACGCAAGCTGGCCGAGGCCGAAGGGCTGGACCCCAACAAATGGCTGGACGTGAAGCAGATGCTGCCGCGCCTGTCGCAGAAGCAGTGGTACAGCAAGACCCGCTACGGCTATGCCCGCGGCGGTGAGCCGGTGCACTTCGTGGCCAACATCCGCCGCTACTACGACATCCTCACCTGGGTGACCCAGCCGCAGATGGAGGGTCAGCAGCTGGCCAAGAGCGAGCTGCACATCCCGGGCATCAACTCCACCGACCTCATGGAAGAGCTGCCGCCGCTCTGACCCCTACGGCGTCACCTCAGGACGGGCCGACGCCCATGCGTCGCAGCAGCGCCTTCTCGATCTCCAGGATCAGCAGCACCGCCACGCCGGCCAGTACCACCAGCATGCCGGTGTCCAGCGGCAAGGCCTCGGAGGCGAACAGCGACTGCATGAACGGCGCGTAGGTGAACAACAGCTGCAGGCCGAACACGCTGAACACCGCCACCAGCACCCGCGGCGTGCCTTTCACGCCCTGCACCGTGAAGGACGGCGCCTTCAGGTAGCGCACGCTGAACAGGTAGAACACCTCCATGCATACCAGCGTGTTCACCGCAACGGTGCGCGCGGCCTCGACCGTCGCGCCCTGCGCCAGCATCCACTGGTACATGCCGAAGATCCCGACCAGGAACAGCGCCGAGACGAAGAAGATCCGCCAGATCACGAAGCGCGACAGCATCGGTTCGTCCGGTCGCCGCGGCGGGCGCTGCATCACGTCCGCCTCGGTCGGTTCGAAGGCCAGCACCATGGCCAGCGCCACGGAGCTGACCATGTTGACCCAGAGCACCTGAACCGGCGTGATCGGCAGCGCCAGGCCGAGCAGCACCGCCAACAGCAGCGACAGCGACTCGCCGCCGTTGATCGGCAGCAGGAAGGTCACGGTCTTGCGCAGGTTGTCGTAGACGGTACGCCCTTCTTCCACGGCATGCGTGATGGAGGCGAAGTTGTCGTCCGCCAGCACGATGGCGCCCGCCTGCTTGGCCGCCTCGGTCCCCTTCATGCCCATGGCCACGCCGACGTCGGCCTGCTTCAGCGCCGGCGCATCGTTGACGCCATCGCCGGTCATGGCGACGACCTCGCCATTGGCCTGCAGCGCACGTACCAGACGCAGCTTGTGTTCCGGGCTGGCACGGGCGAACACCCGTGCCTCGGCGACGGCCTGGCGCATGGCCGCATCGTCCATCAGCTCCAGCTCCGGGCCGGTGATCGCCTTGATGTCCTCGCCCATGCCCAGCTGCCGGGCGATGGCGCTGGCGGTCACGCCGTGGTCACCGGTGATCATCACCACACGAATGCCGGCCGCGCGGCACTGGGCCACCGCCCGGATCGCCTCGTCACGGGGTGGATCGATGATGCCCACCAGGCCGAGCAGGGTCAGCCCGCTGGCGACATCGGCATGCTCGAGGTCCTGCTTGCCCGCGCTCAGCCGACACCGGGCGAAGGCCAGTACCCGACGCCCGGCGCGCGCCTGCGCCTCGATCCGGTTGTGCCAGTGCGCCTCATCCAGCGCGCGCTCGACGCCGTCGGCCTCCAGCTGCTGCGAGCACATGGCCAGAATGCGTTCCGGCGCGCCCTTGACCAATACCTCGCTGCCGGCCTCGCAGGCATGCAGCGTCGCCATGAACCGATGCTCGGATTCGAACGGAATCACGTCCAGCCGCGGCCGGTCGACCTGCACTACCGTCGGCGAAAGCCCGGCCTTCATCGCCAGAGTCAGCAGCGCGCCCTCGGTGGGGTCGCCAGCCAGCACCCAGTGCTGTTCCTTTTCGTGCAGGCTGGCGTCATTGCACAGCGCGGCGGCTTCGACCAGCGCGGCCGCCGCCGGCGAGTGGGCAGCCAATGCTGCCGCATCGACCGCCGATCCCTGCAGCAGCAGGTTGCCGGTCGGCGCGTACCCGGCCCCCTCGACGTCCAGCGACTGGCCGGCACAGATCACCTCCTGCACGGTCATCTCGTTGCGCGTCAGGGTGCCGGTCTTGTCCGAGCAGATCACCGTCACCGAACCCAGCGCCTCCACCGCCGGCAGCCGACGGATCACCGCGTTGCGTGCGGCCATGCGCTGCACGCCGATGGCCAGGGTGATGGTCATGATCGCCGGCAGTCCTTCGGGGATCGCCGCGACCGACAGGCCTACCGCGGCCATGAACATCTCACCGGCCCCCATGCCACGCACCAGCGTGCCGAACAGGAACAGCAATCCGCCGGTGGCGAGAATGAAGAGGGTCAAGATGCGGCCGAAGTCCTGCATCTTTCGCAGCAGCGGCGTGGTGCCCTGCTCCACCGCTTCGAGCATGCGGCCGATACGGCCGATCTCGGTGGCGGCGCCGGTGGCAACCACCACGGCCCGCGCCTGGCCCTGGGTGACCAGGGTGCCCGCATAGCCCATGCAGATCCGGTCGCCGATGGCCGCGTCATCGGCCACGGCATCGACCTGCTTGTCCACCGGCACCGATTCACCGGTCAACGCCGCCTCGTCGATGCGCAGGTTGCGCGCCTGCAGCAGTCGCACATCGGCTGGCAGGCTGTCGCCGGAGGCCAGCAGTACCACATCACCGGGCACGAGATCGGCAGCATCGATGTCCTGCTGCCGGCCGTCGCGCAGCACCACTGCGTGCGGCGCCAGCAGATGGCGGATCGCCTGCAGCGCCTTTTCCGCCTTGCCTTCCTGAACGAAGCCGATGGCAACGTTGAGCACCACCACCGCAATGATCACGAAGGTGTCGACCCAGTGCCCCATCAATCCGGTGACCAGCGCCGCGGCGATCAGCACATAGAGCAGCACGTTGTTCAGATGCCGCAGCACGCGTTGCCAGACGCTGGCCGGCTTGGCTTCGTCGAGCCGGTTGGGACCGTAGCGGACCAGACGCTGCGCGGCCTGCTCGTGCGTCAGGCCGGCGGCGGTTGAGTCCAGCTCCAGCAAGGCCTCCTCGGCCTGACGGGCGTGCCAGCGGGTCGATTGGATCTGCTGTTCGGGCATTGGGTCCTCCAGGGCGGATGATTCGTTGCCGGGCGCACTGCAAAACTAGCCCATGAGAGCCGAAACAGAGCGGTTCTGACCATCGCAACGAAACGGCTTGCAACACTCGGGCAGTGGTCGATTGCCGCATGCCGGCCCACTGCGCGCGAAGCTGGTCCTCGCGCTATTCTTGCCCACGTCATGACCTTCGAGATTGCTCCATGCCAAAGAACATACTGATTGTCGGCGCCTCCCGCGGCCTGGGCCTCGGCCTGGCGAAGCAGTTCTCCAGCGCAGGCTGGCAGGTGATCGCCACCGTCCGCGATCCACAGCGTGCCGAAGCGCTAAACGGGTTGCCGCAGCTGCGCATCGAGACCCTGGACATGGACGACGCGGGCAGCGTCGATCAACTGGCCGCACGCCTGGCCGGCACCCCGATCGACGTCCTGTTCGTCAACGCCGGCATCGCCGGGCCGCAGGACAAACCGGCCACCGAAGCCAGCCAGGAGGAAGTCGGCCAGCTGTTCTTCACCAACGCCGTCGCTCCGGTGCGCCTGGCCGAACGACTGTTGCCACTGGTGAACCCGGATCAGGGCGTGGTCGTCTTCATGAGCTCCATTCTCGGCAGCGTCGAAGTCGGCCCAGGCATGGGCATGGACCTCTACGGTGCGAGCAAGGCCGCGCTGAACCACATGACCCGAACCTTCGTTGCCAAGCTCGGCGAGACGAAGCTGACCGTGCTGTCGATGCATCCGGGCTGGGTCAAGACCGACATGGGTGGCGATCAGGCCCCGCTGGATGTCGAGACCAGCGCTCGCGGCATGACCGAGCAGGTGACGCGCGCCATCGGTCAGGGCGGGCATCGATACATCGACTATCTGGGAGACGCGCTGCCCTGGTGAGCAGGCAAGACCGTGATCGACCGTGAACGGACTCACCCCGGTGTCCCGGTCGCGGTCGGGACCGCTCCGCTAACCGGCCCTTGGCAGCCCCTGTGGCATCCCTTATCTTTCCGCCCGCGGCACAAGCAACCCCCTCCGCCCCTGGATCAGCAGACAGGGCATAACTGAGCTGGCTACTCTGAACTCAACCCTTCAGGAGAAAGCCGGCCATGCCTGCTGACCGTATCTGGATCAAGAATCCGCTTGCCCTGTTCACCGCCAACGACCAGGAAGCCCCGGGTGGGCTGGTGGTCGAGAACGGCGTCATCGTCGAAATGCTCGCCGCCGGGGCCTCGCCCGCGCTGCCGGTGAGCGAGACCTTCGACGCCCGCGAACACGTGGCGCTGCCGGGGCTGGTCAACACCCATCACCACTTCTACCAGACCCTGACCCGCGCCTGGGGGCCGGTGGTCAACGAGCCGCTGTTCAACTGGCTGCTGACCCTCTACCCGGTCTGGGCACGGCTGACGCCGCAGGCGCTGCAGCTGGCGAGCAAGGTGGCGCTGGCCGAGCTGCTGTTGTCGGGCTGCACCACGGCGGCGGATCACCACTACCTGTTTCCGGGCGGGCTCGAGGACGCCATCGACATCCAGGTCGGGGCCGTCCGCGAACTGGGCATGCGTGCCATGCTCACCCGCGGTTCGATGAACCTGTCCAAGGAAAACGGCGGTCTGCCATGCAAGAGCGTGGTGCAGGACGCCGAGGCCATCCTCGCCGACAGCGAGCGGCTGATCGACCGCTACCACGAGCGAGGCGACGGCGCGCAGATCCAGATCGCCTTGGCGCCCTGCTCGCCGTTCTCGGTCACCACCGACATCATGAGGACCTGCGCAGAGCTGGCCGAAGCGCGCGACGTGCGTCTGCATACCCACCTGGCCGAGACCCTGGACGAACAGGAGTTCTGCGCGAAACGCTTCGGCATGCGCACCGTGGACTACCTGCAGAGCGTCGGCTGGCTCGGCCCGCGGACCTGGCTGGCCCATGGCATCCATTTCAACCAGGTGGAAATTCACCGCCTGGGTGCAGCCGGTGTGGGCATCTGCCATTGCCCGAGTTCCAATATGCGTCTGGCCTCCGGCATCTGCCACACGCTCGAGCTGGAGGACAAGGGCGCCATCATCGGCCTGGGCGTGGACGGTTCGGCCTCCAACGACGCCTCCAACATGATGCTCGAAGCGCGTCAGGCGCTGTTCATCCAGCGCCTGCGCTACGGCGCCGAGAAGATCACCCCGCAGAAGGTGCTCGGCTGGGCGACCCGCGGCTCCGCGCGCCTGCTCGGGCGCAGCGACATCGGCGAGTTGGCGGTCGGCAAGCAGGCCGATCTGGCCCTGTTCAAGCTGGACGAACTGCGCTTCTCCGGCAGTCACGATCCCATCGCCGCGCTGCTGCTTTGCGCCGCCGACCGTGCCGACCGGGTGATGGTCGGCGGCAAATGGCGCGTCGTCGACGGTCAGGTCGAAGGCCTCGACGTGCAGGGACTGATCGCCGATCACCAGCAGGCGGCCCGGCAACTGGTAAACGGCTAAACGGCTAAACGGCTAAACGGCTAAACAACCACTATCGAGGCTTGCACCAAAGCTGGGCGCCGTGGATTACTGGCGCACCAGCGCAAGTCTCGATCTGGCCTCGGCGTCGAGTCGAATCGGCCGCAATCCGGCACAACGAAGGTATCTGTCCAGTTGGTCAGCTTTTTGCTAACCAGCTATCAGCCAACACAGGCTCTGTAGCTAGACAAACAGGAGCGTCACCCGCCATGCAGAACAACTCACGGAAAACCCTGCTGCGCGCCCTTGCCGCAGCGATCGGCTTCAGCGCCGCTCTCACCACGGCCGCCGCTTCGGCCGCCGATCCGCTGAAGGTCGGCTTCGTCTATATCGGCCCGATCGGCGACCACGGCTGGACCTACCAGCATGAGCAGGGTCGCAAGTACATGGAAGAGCAGCTGGGCGACAAGGTGAAGACCAGCTTCGTCGAGAACGTGCCGGAAGGCGCCGATGCCGAGCGGGTCATCCGCAACATGGCCAAGAGCGACTATGACCTTATCTTCACCACCTCCTTCGGCTACATGAACCCAACGCTGAAGGTCGCCAAGCAGTTCCCCAAGGTCACCTTCGAGCACGCCACCGGTTACAAGCAGGCGAAGAACGTCGGCACCTATCTGACCCGTTCCTATGAAGGCCGCTACGTCGGCGGCTTCCTCGCGGCGAAGATGACCAAGACCAAGAAGGTCGGCTACATCGCGTCCTTCCCGATTCCGGAAGTGATCCGCGACATCAACGCCATCCAGCTGGCGCTGGACAAGTACAACCCTGGCACCGAGATCAAGGTGGTGTGGGTCAACACCTGGTTCGATCCGGGCAAGGAAGCCGATGCCGCCAACGCGCTGATCGACCAGGGCGTGGACGTGATCTTCCAGCACACCGACAGCCCGGCACCGATCCAGGCCGCCGAGCGCCGTGGCGTCTATTCCGTCGGTTACGCGTCGGACATGCAGCACTTCGGGCCGAAGGCCGTGCTGACTTCCATCGTCAACGACTGGGGCCCGCACTACACCAAGTCTGCCGAAGCGGTAATGGCCGGCAACTGGAAATCCGAGGATTTCTGGGGCGGGCTGGCGCAGGACAGCATCAGCCTGCCGATCAGCGATCTGGTGCCTGCTGACGTCAAGGCCGAGGCCGAGCAGATCATCGCCCGCATCAAGAGCGGTGAATTCCATCCGTTCACCGGCCCGATCAAGGATCAGGCTGGCGAAGTGCGCATCGCCGAGGGCGAGACCGCCAGCATCAAGGACCTCGCCTCGATGAATTACTACGTCCAGGGCGTCAAGGCTGAAATGCCGAAGTAAGCGTCACCTGCGCCGGCCCGACCGGCGCACTGCGGAATCTCGCGTGCCGTCCCGCCTCCGGGCGAACCGCACGCAGGGGGCATTGCCCTCGAAGGCCGCCGGTACGAGAAGACCGGCGGCGCCGTACCCGGAGTCAGCCATGAACTCACTGCCCATCATCGATATTTCCCCGCTCTATAACGCCGACGAGGCCGGCCATCTGGCCGTCGCCGAGGCTATCGACCGCGCCTGCCGCGAATGGGGCTTCTTCTATATCAAGGGTCATCCGATCAGCGCCGAACGCATCGCCACGCTGAGCGAGCATGCCCGCCGCTTCTTCGCACTGCCGGCCGAGCAGAAGCTCGAGATCGACATCACCAAGAGCCAGCACCACCGCGGCTATGGTGCCGTTGCCACCGAGCAGCTGGACCCGAGCCAGCCGTGCGACCTCAAGGAAACCTTCGACATGGGTTTCCATATGCCTGCCGATCATCCCGAGGTACTGGCCGGCAAACCGCTGCGCGGACCCAACCGTCATCCGCTGCAGATCGAAGGCTGGACCGAGCTGATGGAAGGGCACTACCGCGACATGCAGGACCTTGCCTGCACGCTTCTGCGTGCCATCGCACTCGCCCTTGGCATCGAGCGGGACTTCTTCGACAAGCGCTTCGTCGAGCCCATCAGCGTGTTTCGCATGATCCACTACCCGCCCCGGCAGACGGCGACCAGCGCCGATCAGCAAGGCGCCGGCGCGCACACCGATTACGGCTGCGTCACCCTGCTCTATCAGGACCAGGCCGGCGGCCTGCAGGTTCAGAACGTCAAGGGCGAGTGGATCGACGCACCGCCCATCGAGGGCACCTACGTGGTCAACATCGGCGACATGATGGCGCGCTGGAGCAACGACCGTTACAAGTCGACGCCCCATCGCGTGATCAGCCCGCTGGGTGTGGACCGCTACTCCATGCCGTTCTTCGCCGAGCCGCATCCGGACACCGAAATCGCCTGCCTGCCCGGTTGCTACGACGAAACCAACCCGCCGAAATACCCGAGCACCACCTGCAGCCGGTACATGCTCTCGCGCTTCGCCGAGACCTACGCCTACCGACGGCAGGGCGAGGCCGAACCCGTCTGAACGGGCTTTAATTGCAGTATGCAAACAGGGGCGAGCGCATCGATATGCCTCGCCCGATCTGCGCGCGTCTGCCGCATTGACTTTTGAGTCAGGAATTAGTTGACCGAAAAGTCAGATAGCGATAGTTTGCGTGTCAGAACAACAACAGCGGAGGCTTCGCCTTGATCCAGTTTCTTCTCAATCGAGAACTGCGCAGCGAGCGCGCACTCGATCCCAACACCACGGTACTGCAATATCTGCGCGAGTATCGTGGCAAGACCGGAACCAAGGAGGGCTGCGCCTCCGGTGACTGTGGCGCCTGTACCGTGGTGGTCGGCGAACTGGTGGGCGAGCGCCTGCGCTATCGCACCCTCAACTCCTGTCTGACCTTCGTCTCCGCGCTGCACGGCAAGCAGCTGATCAGCGTCGAAGACCTCAAGGACCAGGGCCGGCTGCACAGCGTCCAGCAGGCGATGGTCGACTGCCACGGCTCGCAGTGCGGCTTCTGTACCCCCGGATTCGTCATGAGCCTGTTCGCCCTGCAGAAGAACGCCGGCGCGGTCAACGAATACGATCCGCACCAGGCCCACGAAGCCCTGGCCGGGAACCTCTGCCGCTGCACCGGCTACCGGCCGATCCTCGAAGCCGCCGAACAGGCCTGCTGTGCCAAGCAGCCGGACCAGTTCGATGCCCGCGAAGCCGAGACCATCGCCCAGCTCAAGGCCATCGCCCCGCGTGAAATGGCCGAGCTCAGCGACGGCGAAAAGCGTTGCCTGTCGCCGCTGACCGTCGCCGAACTGGCCGAGGTCTACGCCGCCAATCCCGACGCACGGCTGCTTGCCGGTGGCACCGATTTGGCACTGGAGGTCACCCAGTTCCATCGCGAGCTGCCGGTGATGATCCATGTCGGTCAGATCACCGAGATGAAGCAGGTCCAGATCGCCGACCGCCATATCGAGATTGGTGCAGCCGCCCCGTTGACCGACTGTTACGCCGCGCTGGCAACCGAGTATCCGGATTTCGGCGAGCTGCTGCAGCGCTTCGCCTCGCTGCAGATCCGCAACCAGGGCACGCTTGGCGGCAACATCGGCAACGCCTCGCCGATCGGCGACTCGCCGCCGCTGCTGATCGCCCTGGGTGCCGACGTCGTCCTGCGCAAGGGCGCCAGCAGCCGCACCCTGCCGCTCGAGGATTACTTCATCGACTACAAGGTCACCGCGCGCCAGCCCGGAGAATTCATCGAGAAGGTACGAGTGCCCCGCGCTACACCGAATCGCCTGTTCCGCGCATACAAGGTTTCCAAGCGACTGGACGACGACATCTCCGCTGTCTGCGCCGCGTTCGACCTGCAGATCACCGATGGCGTGGTCGCCGATGCCCGGGTCGCCTTTGGCGGCATGGCGGCGATTCCCAAGCGCGCCGCGGCCTGCGAGGCGACCCTGAACGGCGCGCCCTGGAACCAGCAGACCGTGGAGGCGGCCTGCGATGCACTGGCCGAAGACTTCACGCCGCTGACCGACTTCCGCGCCAGTCGCGAGTATCGCCTGCTGGTCGCACAGAACCTGCTGCGCAAGTGCTTCCTCGAACAACATGCACCGAAGACCGAGACGAGGGTGACCGCTTATGTCTAACCACGTAACCACCCGCACTCAGGAAGAAATCGCGGCGCTGTTCACCCAGGACCTGGTCACCGGCGTCGGTCGCAGCGTCAAGCACGACAGCGCGCCCAAGCATGTCTCGGGCGAGGCGGTGTACGTCGACGACCGGCTGGAGTTTCCCAATCAGCTGCACGTCTATGCTCGCATGAGCGAGCGCGCCCACGCCCGCATCGTCCGCATCGACACCGCGCCCTGCTACCAGATTCCGGGCGTGGCCATCGCCATCACGGCGAAGGACGTGCCGGGCCAGCTGGACATCGGTGCCGTGATGCCCGGCGACCCGCTGCTGGCCGACGGCAAGGTCGAGTTCATCGGCCAGCCGGTGATCGCCGTGGCTGCCGACAGCCTGGAAACCGCACGCAAGGCGGCGATGGCCGCGATCATCGAATACGAGGATCTGGAGCCGGTGCTCGACGTGGTCGAGGCGCTGCACAAGAAGCATTTCGTGCTCGACAGCCACACCCACAAGCGCGGCGACTCGGCCACCGCCCTGGCCAGCGCGCCGCGTCGGCTGCAGGGTTCGCTGCACATCGGCGGGCAGGAGCACTTCTACCTGGAGACACAGGTGTCCTCGGTCATGCCCACCGAAGACGGCGGCATGATCGTCTACACCTCGACGCAGAACCCCACCGAGGTGCAGAAGCTGGTGGCCGAAGTGCTCGGCGTGCCGATGAACAAGATCGTCATCGACATGCGCCGCATGGGCGGTGGCTTCGGCGGCAAGGAAACCCAGGCCGCGGGACCTGCGTGCCTGTGCGCGGTGATCGCGCACCTCACCGACCGGCCGACCAAGATGCGCCTGCCGCGCATGGAAGACATGACCATGACCGGCAAACGCCACCCGTTCTACGTCGAGTACGACGTCGGCTTCGACGATGACGGTCTGCTGCACGGCATCGAGATCGACCTCGCCGGTAACTGCGGCTACTCGCCGGACCTTTCCGGCTCGATCGTCGATCGCGCCATGTTCCACTCCGACAACGCCTACTACCTGGGCGACGCCACCATCAATGGCCATCGCTGCAAGACCAACCTCGCCTCGAACACCGCCTACCGCGGCTTCGGCGGGCCACAGGGCATGGTCGCCATCGAGGAGATCATGGACGCGGTGGCCCGCGAGCTGGGCAAGGACCCGCTCGAGGTGCGCAAGCGCAACTACTACGGCAAGACCGAGCGCAACGTCACCCACTACTACCAGACCGTTGAGCACAACATGCTCGAGGAGATGACCGCCGAGCTGGAAGCCAGCAGCGACTATGCAAAGCGACGCGAAGATATCCGCGCGTTCAATGCCGCAAGCCCGATCCTGAAGAAGGGCCTGGCGCTGACGCCGGTGAAGTTCGGCATCAGCTTCACCGCCAGCTTCCTCAACCAGGCCGGCGCGCTGGTGCACGTCTACACCGACGGCAGCATCCACCTGAACCACGGTGGCACCGAGATGGGCCAGGGCCTGAACACCAAGGTCGCCCAGGTAGTGGCCGAGGTGTTCCAGGTGGATATCGAGCGCATCCAGATCACCGCCACCAACACCGACAAGGTGCCCAACACCTCGCCGACGGCAGCCTCCAGCGGCGCCGACCTGAACGGCAAGGCGGCGCAGAACGCGGCGCAGACCATCAAGCAGCGGCTGGTGGAGTTCGCCGCGCGCAAGTGGCAGATCTTCGAGGAAGACGTCGAGTTCAAGAACGGCCAGGTGCGCCTGCGCGACCACTACATCAGCTTCGAGGAGCTGATCCAGCAGGCCTATTTCGGCCAGGTCTCGCTGTCGTCCACCGGCTTCTACCGCACGCCGAAGATCTACTACGACCGCAGTCAGGCGCGCGGGCGGCCGTTCTACTACTTCGCCTATGGCGCGGCCTGCTCGGAAGTGATCGTCGATACCCTGACCGGCGAATACAAGATGCTGCGCAGCGACATCCTGCATGACGTCGGCGCCTCGCTGAACCCGGCCATCGACATCGGCCAGGTCGAGGGCGGATTCGTCCAGGGCCTGGGCTGGCTGACCATGGAAGAGCTGGTCTGGAACGACAAGGGCAAGCTGATGACCAACGGCCCGGCCAGCTACAAGATCCCGGCGGTGGCGGATATGCCGCTGGATCTGCGGGTCAAGCTGGTGGAGAACCGCAAGAACCCCGAAGACACCGTGTTCCACTCCAAGGCCGTGGGCGAGCCGCCGTTCATGCTCGGCATTTCGGTCTGGTGCGCGATCAAGGATGCGGTGGCGAGCCTGGCCGACTACCGGGCGCAGCCGCAGATCGATGCTCCGGCGACCCCCGAGCGCGTGCTCTGGGGCGTGGAACAGATGCGCAGGTTGAAGCAGGCGGCGAGCAAGTCTGCGACAACGGAGACCACCCCGGCCTGACGCAGGGTGGACAACGCTGTGCTTGTCCACCGTTAGCGCAACACGAACGTCCCGGTGGCAACGCTTTGCACGCGCCACCGGGCGATACGAAGGACAGAACCATGAGCAACACGGCCTGGATCGAAGCACTCGCCGACCTGCAACAACAAGGCGAACCCTGCGTGCTGGTGACCATCATCGAGGAGCGCGGCTCGACGCCGCGCAATGCCGGCTCGAAGATGGTGGTCAGCCGTGAGCGCCTGTACGACACCATCGGCGGCGGCCACCTGGAGTACAAGGCCCAGCAGATCGCCCGTGAAATGCTGGAAAAGCGCAGCCGTGACACCCGCCTCGAGCGCTTCTCCCTCGGCGCCAGCCTCGGCCAGTGCTGCGGTGGCGCCACGGTGCTGCTGTTCGAGCCCATGGGCCAGCCGCAGGCGCATATCGCCGTGTTCGGTGCCGGGCATGTCGGGCGCGCGCTGGTGCCGCTGCTGGCCAGCCTGCCGTGCAAGGTGCGCTGGATCGATTCGCGCGATAACGAATTTCCCGCCGAGATTCCGCGCGGCGTGGAAAAGGTGGTCAACGACGATGTGGTCGAGGAAGTGGATAACATGCCCGCCGGCAGCTACTTCATCGTCATGACCCACAATCATCAGCTCGACCTGGAACTGACCGCCGCGATCCTTTCGCGCAACGATTTCACCTACTACGGGCTGATCGGCTCCAAGAGCAAACGCGCCAGGTTCGAACACCGTCTGCGGGACCGCGGCTTCCAGCCGGAGACCGTACAGCGCATGCGCTGCCCGATGGGCATCGCCGAGGTGAAGGGCAAGCTGCCGGTGGAGATCGCCGTGTCCATCGCCGGCGAGGTGATCGCCACCTACAACGCGCATTTCGGTGAAAAGGGTGGGGAGAACGCCGAGGACGGTGAAAAGCCGGTACCGATGCTGGTCCCCGCTTCGCGCCGCGCCCAGACCAACTGACCACCCGACCTTGTTGCAGGCACGCCATCGGCGGCGGCCTGCCCATGTCAACGCATCACCCTCATACAACGATTTTCGAGAGTCACCATGCCAAGCACCAAAGCCTACCGTGCCGCCCTGCTCCACTGCCTCGCCGACCCGCGCGAAGTGAGCCTCGAGCAATCCCATGAATACTTCGAGGACGGCCTGCTGGTCGTCGAGGACGGCAAGGTCGCGCGCATCGGCCACGCCGCCGAACTGCTGCCGACCCTGGCGGCCGGCACCGAAGTTGTCGAATACCCGGACGCGCTGATCACTCCGGGTTTCGTCGACACCCATATCCACTACCCGCAGGTCGGCGTCATCGGCTCCTACGGCGCGCAGTTGCTGGATTGGCTGGAAACCTACACCTTCCCCAACGAGGGCCGCTTCAGCGACATGGCCCACGCCCGCCAGCAGGCCGAGCTGTTTCTCAGCGAGCTGCTGCGCAACGGCACCACCACCGCGCTGGTGTTCGGCACGGTGCACAAGCAGTCGGTGGACGCCTTCTTCGAGGCGTGCGAGAAGCGCAATCTGCGGATGATCGCCGGCAAGGTGCTGATGGACCGCAACGCCCCGGAGTTCCTCAGCGACACCGCCGAGTCCGGCTACGCCGACAGCCGCGAGCTGATCGAGCGCTGGCACGGCAAGGGCCGTCTGCATTACGCCGTCACCCCGCGTTTCGCCCCGACCAGCACGCCGGAGCAGCTCACCCTGGCCGGCAAGCTTTTCGCCGAATTCCCCGACCTGTACATGCACACCCACATCTCCGAAAACAAACAGGAGGTCGAGTGGGTCAAGGAGCTGTTCCCCGAGCGCAAGGGCTACCTGGACGTCTATGACCACCACGGCCTGATCGGCCCGCGCTCGGTGTTTGCCCACGGCATCCACCTGTGCGACGACGAGTGCAAACGCCTCGGTGAGACCGGCTCGGCGGTGTCGTTCTGTCCCACCTCCAACCTGTTCCTCGGCAGCGGCCTGTTCGACCTGGCCAAGGTGGAAGGCTTCGGTGTGCGCGTCGGCCTGGGCACCGACGTCGGCGGCGGCACCAGCTTCTCGCAGCTCGCCAGCCTCAACGAGGCGTACAAGGTGCTGCAGCTGCAGGGCCAGAAGCTCGACGCGTTCAAGGCACTCTATCTCGCCACCCTTGGCGGCGCGCGGGCGCTCTATCTGGACGACCGGATCGGCAACCTGCAGCCGGGCAAGGAGGCCGACTTCGTGGTGCTCGACTACAAGGCGACGCCGCTGATCGACTATCGCCTGAGCCAGGCGACGAGCCTGCAGGAAAAGCTCTTCGCCCTGATGATCCTCGGCGACGACCGCGCGGTGAAGGAAACCTTCGCCGCCGGCGTCTCGGTGCATCGCAAGGCTGGCTAGGGCTGCAACGCCTGCATCAGCGTATCGAGGTTGTGCTCGAACATGCCCAGGTAAGTGGCGGCCGGCCCTGCGCTGGCCAGCGCATCGGAGTACAGGGTGCCGCCGACCGTGGCGCCCGCCTCTTCGGCGATCTGCTCGATGAGCCGCGGATCACGAATGTTCTCCACGAACACGGCCCTCACCCCTTCCTCGCGGAGCTGGCGGATCAACGCGGCCACGTCGGCGGCCGAGGGTTCGTCATGGGTCGACAGCCCCTGCGGCGCTATGAACTGGAGCTGCCAGGCCTGCCCCAGATAGCCGAAGGCGTTATGGCTGGTCACCACCTTGCGCTGGCTGGCCGGCAGGCTGCCGATACGGGTATCGGCCTTCTTCAGCAGCGCGTGTAGCCGGCTCAGATAGGCGTCACGGCGCCGCTCATAGTCGTTGCGATGCGCCGGATCAAGCGCCACGAGCGCCTTGGCGATATTGCGCACGTAGATTTCGGCATTGGTCAGGCTCTGCCACGCATGAGGGTCAGGCACCGCCTCGCCCTCCTCTTCCAGCATCAGAGGCACGACGCCCGCGCTGGCGTCGATCCGCTTGCCCGCAGGCTCGCTGCTGGCCAGCAGGCGCTCCAGCCAGGGTTCGAAGCCCAGCCCGTTGGCGATGATCAGGTCGGCGCGGAGCAAGGCCTGGGCATCATCCGGGCTGGGCTCATAAAGGTGCGCGTCGGCGTCGGGACCGACCAGATTGGTCAGTTCGATATGCTCGCCACCGACCTCCCGGGTCATGTCGGCAAGGATGCTGAAGCTGGTCACGACGCTGATCTTTTCGGCCGCCTGCAGGGAAAGGGGCAGCCAGAGGGCCAACAACAGAAACAGGTAACGCATGGGTTGATACCTCAGACGGTCTGGATTGAAGCGCGCGAACGCAGCAGGCCATATACCGGGCCCGCAACGACTGAAATCAGGTAGAACGCCCCCGCGAGCAGGACGATGCACGGCCCGCTGGGCAGGCTGGCGTAGAACGACAGCAGCAGCCCCAGCCATACGCACAGGGCCCCCAGCAGCGCAGCCAGCGGCAACAGGACGGGCAGGCGTCGGCTCCAGAAGCGCGCGGCCGCAGCTGGCAGCATCATCAGCCCCACCACCATCAGCGCACCGATGGCCTGGAAGCCGATCACCAGGTTGAGCACCACCAGTGTCAGAAAGCCCGCATGGGCGAGTGGCCCGATTCGGCTGACGCTGCGCAGGAACAACGGGTCCAGGCTGTCCAGCGCCAGGGCGCGGTAGATCAGTGCCAGCACCAGCAGGCTGAACGCCGCCGTGGCGAGCATGCCGCTGAGGGTGTCGGCGTCCACGGCCAGCGCGGAGCCAAACAGCAAGTGCAAGAGGTCGAGCTTGCGTCCCGCCAGGCCGAGCAGCAGCACGCCGCTGGCCAGCGAAATGGGATAAAGCGCGGCGAGACTGGCGTCTTCGCGCAAGCCGGTACGGCGGCTGACCCAGACCGCTGCGCCGGCCATGCCGAGCCCGGCGGTCAGCCCACCGAGCGTCAGTGCAGGCAGGCTGAGACCGAACAGCCAGAATGCCAGCGCCGCACCCGGCAGGATGCCGTGGGCGATGGCATCGCCGATCAGACTCATCCGCCGCAGGATCAGGAAGACACCCAGCGGCGCCGCGCTGCAGGCCAGCGCCACGCCGCCGAGCAGTGCGCGGCGCATGAAGGCGAACTCGGCAAACGGGCTCCAGAGCAGATCGGCCGTCACGCCACTCGCCCGAGCGGATCACGATCGAGTAGCTGATCGATCGGCGCTGCGACGCAGCCGCTGCGCGCGATACGCAGTGCGTTGCAGCGCTTCTCCCGAAGGCGGTCGAGGTTGTGGCTGACCAGCACCAGCGTTCTGCCTTGCTGCTGCCAGCATCGGAGGTGCTGCCAGAGCAGATCGAGACCGGTCTCGTCGAGTGCCGCCTCGGGTTCGTCGAGCAGCAGTGCCTGCGCATCGGTCAGGCTCATCCGGGCCAGCAGCGCCCGCTGCAGCTCGCCACCAGACAGCGCGTGCAGGCCCTGGGTCTGCAGATCGAGCAAGCCCCAATCGGCCAGTACCTGACGTAGCCGAGCCTGGCGTTCGCTACGGCCGAGACGACTGCCCCAGAAACCGCCCCTGACCAGCTCCAGCAGACGTATCGGAAACTGCCGGTCGATCTGTTGCTGCTGCGGCAGATAGGCCACACCGCCCGGACGCGCCACGCTCATTCGAATGTGACCGGCCAGGGGGCGATCCAAACCGGCCAATACCCTGAGCAGGCTGCTCTTGCCCGAACCATTGCTGCCGATCACCGCGGTCAGGCTGCCGGCCGCTAGCTTGAGGTTCAACGGCGGCGTGAGGGCCCGCCCGCCGGCGCCCCACTGCAACTCACGACATTCGATCACGATCAAGAAACTCCATCTCCGCACCGCTCGAAAAGCGGTATCAGCAACCAAAACAATAAAAGTTATAACATAACATTTACCAGCAGGCACAGCGCGGTAGCAGAGCGGTTCAATAGGCCTGAGATAGATTCAGCCGGCGGCGGCTGGAGGCTGACGCTGCCGCCTGCGATGCCGCACCGACACAGGAAAGATGGCGAGGCCAGCGGGATACGCGCGCTGCCGCCTGCAACGGCAGCGCGAATACGAGGTCAGCGGGGCGTACGCGCCTTTTTCTTCATCAAGGTCAGATGCGAGAACACCGCGTGCAGGTCGTTCGAGGCACTGTCTTCCTCGAGGTTGAGCTTGCTGTCGATGTGATCCATGTGATGCATCATCAGGTGCACGGCCTTGTCGGCGTCGCGCGCGGCTATGGCATCGATCAGCTCATTGTGTTCGTCGTAGGAGCAATGCGAGCGACTGGCCCCTTCGTACTGCGCGATGATCAGCGAAGTCTGCGACACCAGGCTGCGCTGGAAGCTCACCAGTGGCGCGTTCTTCGCCGCCTCCGCCAGCTTGAGGTGGAACTCGCCTGACAGACGGATGCCAGCGCCTCGATCGCCGCGGGCGAAGCAGTCGCGCTCGTCGATGACCATCTGCCGCAGCTCGGCCAGTTGCGCGTCACTGGCGTGCTGCACGGCCAGTTCGGTAATGGCCTTTTCCACCAACCGACGGGCGAAGAAGATCTGCCGTGCCTCCTCGACGCTCGGGCTCGCCACCACCGCGCCGCGATTGGGGCGCAGCAACACCACGCCCTCATGCGCCAGCCGCGACAATGCGCGGCGGATGATGGTGCGGCTGACACCGAAGATCTCGCCCAGGGCCTCCTCGCTGAGCTTGGTACCAGGGGCCAGGCGTTGTTCGAGGATGGCATCGAAGATGTGCGCATAAACGATATCGTCCTGCGTCCCGGTGCGAGTCTTGCCGGTCTTGTTCGGCTTCTTCAGGGGCTGCAACTGTTCGTTCATCGATGGCTCGCAAGTGAAGTGTCGGCAAGGCCGAACTTTACTGCGTTCGCGGCTTCACTGGCAGTCGTCGGACGAACAAAACGAGCAAAAACATCGTTGCGCTTGTGCACAATCAATTTCCTACCGTTCTGTCTCCCAATCACCGCCATATCCGCGATGTGCGCCACGCAAGCCAGCTCCCGTGACAAGCGAGGGCGATTTAGTGTTTGCAATTCTTGTATACAAAAGCATAATCCGGACAGCCCTTCCTGACCTTTCGGTCAACTAACAGAACGAAGGGCACACCATCACCCGCCCCTCGGGAGTGTCGTGCTCCGGGTGATCGACAACAAGAACGATGAGGAAAGCCCAGTGGAAAGCATCAAGCGCAAGCCCCAGGCAGCACCCTTGCAACGCACCGCCCCCGGCTGGCTGGACCGGCTATTCAAGCTCAGCGAACACCGCACCAGCATCCGTACCGAACTGCTCGCCGGCCTGACGACCTTCGTCACCATGGCCTACATCATCTTCGTCAACCCGAACATCATAGCCGACGCCGGCATCGACCACGGCGCCGCCTTCGTCGCGACCTGCATCGGTGCGGCGCTCGGCTGCCTGTTGATGGGCCTGTACGCGAACTGGCCGGTGGGCCTGGCACCAGGCATGGGCCTGAACGCCTTCTTCACCTACACGGTCGTCGGCGAGATGGGCTACAGCTGGCAGATCGCCCTGGGTGCGGTGTTCATCTCCGGCGTGCTGTTCATGATCATGAGCCTGTCGCGCATCCGCGAATGGTTGCTCAACAGCATCCCCATGAGCCTGCGCTTCGCCATGGGCGCGGGGGTCGGCCTGTTCCTAGGGCTGATCGGCCTGAAGACCGCCGGCATCGTGGTCGACAGCCCGGCCACCCTGCTGACCATGGGCTCGTTCGGCGAACCCACCGCCCTGCTCGCCGCGGTGTGCTTCCTGATGATCGCGGTGCTCAGCCACCGCAACGTGTTCGGCGCGATCCTGCTGAGCATGCTGGCCGTCACCGGTATTGGCTGGGCCTTGGGGCTGGTGGAGTACAACGGCCTGGTGTCGATGCCGCCGAGCCTGGCGCCGACCTGGCTGGCGATGGACATCGCAGGCGCGCTCAACGTGGCGATGGTCAGCGTGATCCTGGCCTTCCTCTTCGTGAACATGTTCGACACCGCCGGCACCCTGATGGGCGTCGCCCATCGTGCCAACCTGGTGAACGAGGACGGCAAGATCGAGAACCTGTCCCGCGCGCTGAAGGCCGACAGCAGTTCCAGCGTGGTCGGCGCCTTCGTCGGCTGTCCGCCGGTGACCAGCTACGTGGAAAGCGCCTCGGGCGTCGCCGCCGGCGGCCGCACCGGGCTGACCGCTGTGACCGTCGGCGTGCTGTTCCTGATCGCCATGTTCTTCGCCCCGCTGGCCGGCATGATTCCCGCCTACGCCACCGCCGGCGCGCTGATCTACGTGGCGATGCTGATGATGAGCGGGCTGGCCAACATCGACTGGAAGGACCACACCGACACCATCCCGGCCATCGTGACCGTGGTGATGATGCCGCTGACCTTCTCCATCGCCAACGGCATCGCCCTGGGTTTCTTGACCTACGCAACGCTCAAGTTGTTGACTGGCCAGCGCGACAAGGTCTCCATCAGCCTCTACGTCCTGTGCGTGATCTTCATCGCCAAGTTCGCGTTTCTCTGAACGAGGCGCGCCTCACCGCCCCGTCGCATGCGGCGGGGCTTTTTCATTTCTCAGGAGACTGTAATGAGTCTGGAAACCTGGTTGTTGTATGCGAGTGCCGCGCTGGTGGTGATCCTCATCCCCGGGCCGCTGTCGCTGTTGATGATCAGCAACAGCCTGAACTACGGAGTGCGCCGCTCCTGGCCAGCCTTTCTCGGTGGCGTGACCGCTTCCATCGCCCTGCTCAGCGCCTCGGCGCTGGGGCTTGGCGCGCTGTTGATGGCGTCCGAGCGCCTGTTCAGCGCGCTCAAGCTGATCGGTGTGCTGTACCTGTTCTACCTCGCCTGGCAGAGCTGGCAGGCGGCACGTCAGGCACCGGCCGCCCGCGAGATCGAAAGCCCTGCCCTCGCCCCACGTTTCAGCAGGCTGTTCGGCCGAGCGTTCATTCTGGGGGGCAGCAACCCGAAGGACATGCTCTTCTTCGCCGCCTTCCTGCCGCAGTTTCTCAACGCGGGGCAACCGTTGCTGCCGCAGCTGCTGGTGATGACCCTGACCTGGGCCATACTGGATCTCTGCTGCAAGCTGGCCTATGGGCTGGGCGCGCGGGGAGCGGCGCGCTACCTGCGCACCGGGAAAGGGCATGCGTGGTTCAACCGGACCAGCGCGGCACTGTTTGGATGCGCGGGAGCGGCGTCCTTGATGAGTCGGTGACTCGGCTGGCGTTGGCAGCGCCGGCTCGCGACCTGATGGAGGCCGACACGCCTGCCGCGGTGCAACCTGCAGTCCGACCCGAGAAACGCGCGGCGCATCCGTACCGACTCCTTCGCGGTCCACACCGCAGACGGCTCTTGTCACGCGCTTCGACTCTCACCAATAAAAAGCCCGCCATTACGGCGGGCAAAAGGGACTCCAGAAGAGTCAGCACTGAACAAGCGCCGCTTCAGCTACCCCGGTAGGTCGAGTAGCTGTACGGCGAAATCAGCAGCGGCACGTGATAGTGATCCTGCCCGGCGTCGATGCCGAAGCGCAGCACCACCTCGTCGAGGAACGCTGGCGCCCCCAGCGTCACACCGCGACCACGGTAGTAGTCGCCAGCGTGGAAATGCAGCTGATAGACCCCGGATCGGTAGTCCGTGCCATCCAGCAACGGGCTGTCGCAGCGGCCATCGGCGTTGGTCTCACGCGTGGCGACCAGCGTCACGCCCTGATCTTCGACGCGATACAGCTCCACCTTGATTCCGCTGCCCGGGCAACCGTGGGCGGCATCGAGTACGTGTGTGGTCAAACGGCCCACGGGCACCTCTGCTCTGTTGAATGGAAACTGACCCGGAGCATAGCCACCACGCACAACAGACTCAAGACAATTTGTAGATATTTTTGTACACAGTTTCAGAGACCCGCAGTTGGCCCGTTCTCTGCAGATACCGTCTGTCGTGGCGGCCTGCTCGAAAACCGCCGACCGCAGCGCTTCACGGCAGGCGCTACGAAAAAGCTATTTACAAGCCACACATCGACTTGTATACAATCTGGCCATCCGGTCGTTACATCACGACCCGCCACACAGGAAGCAGCCCAGTGAGCGCCGACTACCCACGCGACTTGATCGGTTACGCCAGCAACCCGCCCCATCCGCAATGGCCGGGCGACGCCCGTATCGCCCTGTCCTTCGTGCTGAACTACGAGGAAGGCGGCGAGCGCAGCGTGCTGCATGGCGACAAGGAATCCGAAGCCTTTCTCTCCGAGATGGTCGCGGCGCAACCCCTGCAGGGCGTACGCAACATGAGCATGGAGTCGCTCTATGAGTACGGCAGCCGCGCCGGCGTCTGGCGCCTGCTCAAGCTGTTCAAGCGCCACGACATTCCGCTGACGATCTTCGCCGTGGCCATGGCCGCGCAGCGCCATCCGGAGGTCATCAAGGCCATGGTCGCCGACGGCCACGAAATCTGCAGCCACGGTTATCGCTGGATCGACTACCAGTACATGGATGAGGCCCAGGAGCGTGAACACATGCTCGAGGCCATCCGTATTCTCACGGAACTCACCGGCGAGCGCCCGCTGGGCTGGTACACCGGCCGCACCAGCCCCAACACTCGGCGTCTGGTGCGCGAGGACGGCGGCTTCCTCTACGACTCGGACACCTACGATGACGACCTGCCCTACTGGGACCCGGAATCCACGCCGGTCAAGCCGCACCTGGTGATCCCCTATACGCTGGACACCAACGACATGCGCTTCACCCAGGTGCAGGGCTTCAACAAGGGTGACGACTTCTACCAGTACCTGAAGGACGCCTTCGACGTGCTCTACGCGGAAGGCTGCGAAGGTGCGCCGAAAATGCTGTCCATCGGCATGCACTGCCGCCTGCTGGGTCGCCCCGCTCGTCTGGCCGCGCTGCAGCGCTTCGTCGAATACGCCAAGGGGCATGACAAGGTCTGGTTTGCCCGCCGCGTCGATATCGCCCGCCACTGGCACGCCACTCACCCCATGACCGCGGAGCGCAATTGATGACCCCGTTCAAGACGATCAAGCCCTCGACCCTCGACCGCGATGCCTTCGTCGCCGCCTTCGCCGATGTCTACGAGCATTCGCCCTGGGTCGCCGAGACGGTCTATGGCGCCGGCGTCGACGAGACGCTGGACTACGTCGAGGTGATGCACACCCGCCTGTCCCAGGCGATGCTCGCCGCCGACCACGACACCCAGCTCGCGCTGGTCAATGCGCACCCGGATCTGGCCGGCAAGGCGGCCGTGCGCGGCGAGCTGACTGCCGCCAGCACCTCCGAACAGGCAGGCGCCGGCATCCATGAGTGCACACCGGAAGAGTTCGCCCGTTTCACCGAACTCAACGACGCCTACAAGGCGAAATTCGGCTTCCCCTTCATCATGGCCGTCAAGGGCAGCAACCGGCACCAGATCCTCGCCGCGTTCGAGGAGCGCATCCACAACAGCCCGGAACAGGAATTCGCCCGGGCACTGGCAGAAATCAACAAGATCGCCCTATTCCGCCTGCAGGCCATGTAGCCGGAAAGGAACAGGCAACACCGCACTACAGGCTGCAAGGGCAGAACGCTCCACTCCATTTCAAGGCAGATCGCGATGAAAGCTTACGCCGCACCCTTCGAGAAATACGTCAACCTGGCCGACGCACGTCTGGGCACCCGCGCCATTTCCGTCACCGACGACTGGTTCGCCGACGTCAACCGGCTGTTCCAGCCCACGCCGGCCGTATGGAAGGAAGGGATATTCGATGACAACGGCAAGTGGATGGACGGCTGGGAGTCGCGCCGCAAGCGTTTCGAAGGTTACGACCACGCGGTGATCCGCCTCGGCGTACCGGGCTGGATCAAGGGCGTGGATATCGACACCAGCTTCTTCACCGGCAACTACCCGCCGTCTGCCTCGCTGGAAGCCTGCTTCGTCGCCGATGGCGACCCGAGCGACGCGACCGTCTGGACCGAAATCCTTCCGGCCTTGGAGCTCAAGGGCAACAGCCACCACTACCATGAGATCGCCTTCGACAAGCCGGTCAGTCACCTGCGCTTCAACATCTACCCGGACGGCGGCGTCGCCCGCCTGCGCGTGCACGGCATCCCGTACCGCGACTGGAGCAGCGTCGGCGACAACGAGCAGGTCGACCTGGCGGCCGCCCTCAATGGCGGCCGCGCACTGGCCTGCTCGGACGAGCACTTCGGGCGCATGAGCAACATCCTCAACCCGAACCGCGGCGAGAACATGGGTGACGGCTGGGAAACCGCCCGCCGCCGCACCCCTGGCAATGACTGGGTGATCGTCGCCCTCGGCCACCCGGGCGAGATCGAGCGCATCGTCGTCGATACGCTGCACTTCAAGGGCAACTACCCAGACAGCTGCTCGATCCAGGCGGCCTACGTGAAGGGCGGCACCGACAGCCAGATCGAAACGCAGAGCCTGTTCTGGCGCGAACTGCTGCCCAGCCAGAAGCTCTCCATGCACGCCGAACACGAATTCGCCGAGCAGATCGCCAAGCTCGGCCCGGTGACCCACGTACGCCTGAACATCTTTCCGGACGGCGGCGTCAGCCGGCTACGGCTGTTTGGCAAGGTGGTGAAGTAAGAAGCGGGACTCAGCCCCTTACCCGAACCCTCTCCCTTCGGGTGATGGCGCGGGCTCCAGCGAACAATGAAAAGCATCCACTAATTGAACGAGCAAACCATGCGCACCCTGACCATCGAGCCACTGACCAAGGAAGCCTTCGCCCCCTTCGGCGACGTCATCGAGACCGAAGGCAGCGACTACTTCATGATCAACAACGGCTCGACCCGCCGCTATCACAAGCTGGCCACGGTCGAGACCGCCGCGCCCGAGGACCAGGCGATCATCAGCATCTTCGCCGCCGAGGCGCTCGAGATGCCGCTGGTCATCCGCATGCTGGAACGTCATCCGCTGGGCAGCCAGGCCTTCATCCCGCTGCTCGGCCATCCCTTTCTGGTCGTGGTCGCGCCACTTGGCGATGCACCTGTACCGGGCCACGTCCGCGCCTTCCGCAGCAACGGCAGGCAGGGCGTCAATTACCACCGCGGCGTCTGGCACCACCCGGTGCTGACGATCGAAAAGCGGGATGAATTCCTGGTGGTCGATCGCAGCGGTTCTGGCAACAACTGCGACGAGTACTTCTTCACGGAGGATCAGCAACTCCTCCTCAACCCCCAACAGGTTTCGCGCTGAGCCCAACCGCGCGCGGTGACTCGGACCGATACCCATAAGAAGAAAGGACGGCGGCTACAGCCGCCGTGCAAGAGGTAATCAACGTGGACGCACATCTGACCGAATGGCTGAACCTGGGAATTCGCTGGATACACATGATCGTCGGCATCGCCTGGATCGGTGCCTCCTTCTATTTCGTCTGGCTGGAAAACAACCTCAACCGCAGCAACCCCCGCGAAGGGCTGTCGGGGGACCTGTGGGCCATCCATGGCGGTGGCATCTATCACCTGGAGAAATACAAGCTCGCGCCCCCGCAGATGCCGGAGAACCTGCACTGGTTCAAGTGGGAGGCCTATACCACCTGGCTGTCGGGCGTGGCCCTGCTGATGGTGATCTACTACCTCAACCCGGGCCTGTACCTGATCGCCCCCGGTAGCGACCTGTCGCCAGCGGCGGCGGTGCTCATCGGTTTCGGCTCGCTGATCGTCGGCTGGTTCGTCTACGACCTGCTCTGCGACTCGCCGCTGGGCAAGACGCCCGCGCTGCTGGGCCTGGTGCTGTTCGTGCTGGTGATCGCCGCCTGCTGGGGCTATTCGCAGATCTTCAGCGGCCGTGCCGCGTACATCCATACCGGCGCGCTGATCGGCACCATCATGGTCGGCAACGTGTTCCGCATCATCATGCCGGCGCAGCGCGCGCTGGTGGCGGCCATCGAGCAGAATCGCACCCCCGATCCGGTGCTGCCGGCCAAGGGCCTGCTGCGCTCGCGGCACAACAACTACTTCACCCTGCCGGTGCTGTTCATCATGATCAGCAACCACTTCCCGAGCACCTACGGCAGCCAGTACAACTGGCTGATCCTCGCCGCCCTCGGCGCGCTGTCGGTGCTGGCCCGTCACTACTTCAACACCCGTCACGACAGTAACCGCTTCGCCTGGGCCTTGCCGGCCGCCGCGGTGGGGATGATCTGCCTGGCCTTCGTCACCTCGCCGAACCGCCCGAGCAGTGCGCCGAACCTGGCCGCCACCACGCCCGAGCAGGCCAGCGCCGCCGCCCAGGCACATGCCGACGCGCCGCGCTTCAGCCAGATCAATGAAGTGATCGAGCAGCGCTGCACCGTCTGTCACTCGGCCAATCCGAGCAGCCCGATGTTCTCCAGCGCACCGGCCGGGGTGATGTTCGATACACCCGAGCAGATCCGCCAGCAGGCCGCGAAGATCCACGCGCAAACGGTAGCGAGCCAGATCATGCCGCTCGGCAACATCACCCAGATGACCCAGGAAGAGCGTGACCTGCTCGGCGCCTGGATCGCCAAGGGCGCACCGACCAATTGAGCCCACCCCCAGCCGCACGCCTGGCGTGCGGCTTTTTTGCAATGACATTTCACTGCCGGGCAAATCCCGGTGCAGGCCATACCGGCCCCTCCGTGACCAACTACAGCGAGTTCGGCCTGATCGTGGCCAGCGTGGTGTTGCCGCAGTGGCTGATGCCGCTGGCGATCACGGTGGCGCTGTCGTTCATCATCTCGGCGCAGATCAACCGCGTTGCCCACCCGCTGTACGAGCGGCTGGCGCCGCGACTGATCCGCTGCGAGCGCAACATCCGTCACCCGGACGAGCAACCGGTGTCGCTGGGCGATGCGCAGATCCTGATCATGGGCATGGGCCGCACCGGCCACGCCGCCTACGACCACCTGAGTGCCAAGGGCTATCGCCTGGTCAGCCTCGACTCCGACCCGGTGATGGTCGAGCGCAATACCGCCGAGGGCCGCCGCATCCTGTTCGCCGACGCCGAAGACCAGATGTTCTGGCAGAGCCTGGAAATGAACGACGTCAAGGCGGTGATCCTGGCGATGAACGATCCCGAGGCCAAGATCATCTCCACCCGCAAGCTGCGTGAGAGCGGCTTTGGCGGGTTGATCGTCTCCCATGCGATGTACGAAGACATCGCCCAGCGCATCCAGGAAGCCGGCGCGGATCGCACTTACCTGACCATGAGCGAGGCCGGTGCCGGCCTGGCGGAGAACGTGGCGCGGGAGCTGCAACCCGACCGCTGAGACGGGTGCGGCCATCCGTCATCTTGTACACAATGCATAAATTTATTGTTCCAACACCTGTCCACAGATTGCTATAGTCAGGTCACCCCGACGCCAGCCCTACAGCCGGTGTCGCGCAGAGAGGTGCCGTGACCCTCGAAAGCCCATGACCGTACAACAACAAATGGCAGGCTTGACCATGACCGCAACCGATTCGAGCAGCGGCAGCGCCACTGCACCCCAGCAGGATCTCATCTACGGGCTGGACGATCGCCCGGCCCCACTCCCGGCACTCTTCGCGGCGCTGCAGCACGTGCTGGCGAGTTTCGTCGGCGTCATCACCCCCACCCTCATCGTCGGCAGTGCCCTGGGCCTGGGTGCCGACGTGCCCTATCTGGTCAGCATGGCGCTGTTCGTTTCCGGCCTCGGCACCTTCGTCCAGGCCAAGCGCATCGGTCCGATCGGCTCCGGCCTGCTCTGCCTGCAGGGCACCAGCTTCGGCTTTCTCAGCGCCATCCTCAGCGCCGGCTTCATCGTCAAGGCGCGCGGCGGCACACCGGAGGAAATTCTCGCCACGCTGTTCGGCGTGAGCTTCTGCGCAGCCTTCGTCGAGATCGCCTTCAGCCAGTGCATCAACAAGCTGCGCCGGGTGATCACGCCGGTGGTGACCGGCACCATCATCTGCCTGATGGGCCTGTCGCTGATCAAGGTGGCGATGACCGACATCGCCGGCGGCTATGGCGCCCCCGATCTCGGCGCCCTGCCGAACCTGGCCCTGGCGGGGCTGGTGATCGGCATCATCGTGGTGCTCAACCGCTTCCCCTGGCCGGTGCTGCGGCTGTCCGCGGTGATCGTCGCGCTGTCCATCGGCTACGCCGTGGCGCTGGCGATGGGCAAGGTGGATCTGTCCGGCCTCGCCGAGCTGCCGCTGGTGAGCGTGCCGCAGCCATTCCGCTTCGGCTTCGCCTTCGACTGGATGGCCTTCATTCCGATCGCCGTGATCTTCCTCATCACGCCGCTGGAAACCGCCGGCGATCTCACCGCCAACTCGATGATCTCCCGCCAGCCGGTGCGCGGCCCGCTGTACATGCGCCGCATCAAGTCCGGCATTCTTGCCGACGGCTGCGCCTCGGCCACCGCGGCGGTGTTCAACAGCCTGCCGATGACCACCTTCAGCCAGAACAACGGCGTGATCCAGCTGACCGGCGTGGCCAGCCGTCACGTGGGCTTCTACATCGCCGGGCTGCTGATCCTGCTGGGCCTGTTCCCGGTAGTCGGCGGCGTGCTGCAGGCGATGCCCAAGCCGGTGCTCGGCGGCGCCACGCTGATCATGTTTGGCACCGTGGCCATTGCCGGCATCAAGATCCTTGCCGAAGCCGGCCTGCATCGGCGCAACATGCTGATCGTGTCCATTTCCCTCGGCCTGGGTCTCGGCGTGGCCGGCGTGCCGGAAGTGCTGAGCGCGATGCCAGACGTGCTGAAGAACATCTTCGGCTCACCGATCACCATCGGTGCCTTCAGCGCCATCCTGCTCAATCTCTTCCTGCCCCGCGAGCCGAGCGAGATCGATGTGTTCGACCCCGACGAGCTGGTCGAGGATGCCGTCGGCACCAATACGCTGTCGGTGAACATTCCGGACTACAAGCCGCACGATCGTCACAACCGCGACGTCATGCCACAGGCAGCCCGGGCCGATTCGACAGGCTGAACGACACACACCGCTTCCCGCCGTCTCGGCCTTCGCCCAGAATACGCGCCCGGTCGCGACGGCCTAGCCTATAAAAAAAACACACAGGAACCACTTCCATGCAACTGAAGACTGCCCCGCTCTGCCTCGCCTTTACCGGCACACTGCTTGCTACACCGGCGCTGGCTGGCGATCTGATGCATTGGCAAAACAACAGCCTGACCTATCTCTACGGCCAGGACTACAAGGTCGATCCCGACACCCAGCAGACCGTCACCTTCGAGCACGCCAGCGGCTGGGCCTGGGGCGACATGTTCTTCTTCGTCGACAACATCTGGTTCAACGGCGTCAGCGGCAGCGACGGCCACACCTACTACGGCGAATTCAGCCCGCGCCTGTCGCTGGGCAAGGTCAGTGGCCGCGAACTGTCGTTCGGCCCGATCAGGGACGTACTGATCGGCGCCACCTACGAACGCGGCGAAAGCTCGGCCGATGGCGTGCCGAACCAGAACTACCTGCTCGGCCCGGCGGTGGACCTGGAGCTGCCCGGCTTCGACCGCTTCGCCCTCAACTTCTACTATCGCAAGCCCGACGGCTCCACCGGGCGCGCGTCCGGCCAGTGGCAGGTCACCCCGACCTGGGCCATGACCTTTCCGGTCGGCAAGTCCGACATCCTCTTCGACGGCTTCATCGACTGGGTGGTCAACGATGCCGGCTCGAAGTCCCGCGGCGACTTCCTCTCGAAGAACCTGCACATCGTGCCGCAGATCAAGTACGACCTGGGCAAGGCGCTGGACTACGCGCCGGGCAAGCTCTACGTCGGTATCGAGTACGACTACTGGTCGAACAAGTACGGCCTGGAAGACGGCTCGCTGCCGTTCAAGACCGACCAGAACACCTTCAGCGCCATCGTCAAGGCGCACTTCTGATCGCGCCGGCCGGGGCTCATGCCCCGGCCACCCCGCTTCACCCCCCTCCCGACCGTCGACCCGCCGCGCCCCGTTCGGCGGGCCGATGCCTCAGAGCCTGAAACTACCCATCTGCCGGTTCAGGTCGTCGGCCAGCCGCGACAGCGCCTGGCAGTCGGCCCGGCAGCTCTGCACGTCGACCGCGGTGGCCTGGGCCAGGTCGGCGATGCCCTGCACGTTGTGGGTGATCTCCTCGGTGACGCTGGTCTGCTCCTCGGTGGCCGCCGCGACCTGGGTGTTCATGTCGCTGATGGCCTCGACCTGCTCGGTGATGGCGCCGAGCGACTGGCCGGTGCGCTGGCTGGCCTGCACACCGGTACCGGTGGCCGCCTGGCCGGCGTGCATCGAGGCAACCGCGTTCTCCGCGCCATTCTTGAGGCGCTGGATCATCTGCTGGATCTCGTCGGTGGAGGCCTGGGTGCGGCTGGCCAGGGTGCGCACCTCGTCGGCCACCACGGCGAAGCCACGGCCCATGTCGCCGGCACGGGCCGCCTCAATGGCGGCATTGAGAGCCAGCAGGTTGGTCTGCTCGGAGATGCTGCGGATCACCGCCAGCACCTGATCGATGGAGGCCACCTGCTGGGCCAGTTCGGTCACAGAGCCCGCGGCCTGGCCGATCTCGCCGGACATCCGCTCGATATGCCCGATCGACTCGCCCACCACCTGACGCGCCTCCAGCGCCTCGCTGCGCGCGCCTTGGGAAGCCTGCGCCGCATTGCTGGCGTTACGCGCGATCTCCTGCACGGTGAGCCCCATTTCATGCACGGCGGTCGCCACCATGTCGGTCATCTCATGCTGGCGCCCGGCGCGCACCGCGGTGTCGTCCACCACCCGAGCCACCTGGCCGACCGCGCTGCGCAGCTGCTCGCTGGTCTTGAGCACATCGCCGATAAGGCTGCGCAGGCTGCCGATGAACCGATTGAAGCCACGCGCCAGGTCGCCGAGCTCGTCGGCACGGCTTTCATCCAGACGGCGGGTGAGATCGCCACCACCACCACCGATTTCCACCAGCGCCGCCGTGACCTGGCGAATCGGCCGCACCAGCCCGCGCGCCAGCAGGACGATAACGCCGAGAAAGAACAGGCCGACAGCCGAACCAATCAGGCTGGTCATCCAGAGCGTACGACGCGCCTCGGCAAAGATCTCCGCCTCGGGCACCTCGGCGATCAGCGTCCAGCCGAGCCCATCCAGCGGTTGCGCCATGGCCAGAAACGTTTCTCCATCACGCTCGAAACGCACCACCTGTCCGGCCTGGGCTTCCAGCTGCCGCGCAGGTTGCGTGCCGGCCAACTCCGCCAGCGCGGAGCGGCCGTTGTGCTCGCTGCGCGGATGGATTTTCACCTGGCCATCGCTGCCAACCAGATAGACCTCGCCGCGCTCGCCGAAGCGGAAGTCGGCGATCAGTGCGGACATGGCGCTCAGGCTGTAACCCAGCCCGGCCACGCCAAGCACTCGTCCGCCGGCGCTGATGCGCTGGTTGATGAACAGGGTCGGCTGGCCGGTGGCCTTGTCGACGTCCAGCTCCACCCGGCGTTCGAGGGCGCCGTCCACCAGGCTGTAGAACCAGCCATCGGCCGGTGTCGAGCGTGACAGGGTCCGGCTCAGCCCGGCGTCGGAGTAGTAGTGGCCGCTGCCAAGCACCGCGACCGAGGTGGTCAGCGCGTTCTGCTGGGCTTTCACACCATTGAGGTAGCGACCGATGCCCTCGGCCTGCCGCGAATCCTCGCCCTGGATCAGCCAGTCGTGCACCAGCGTGTTGCCGGCGATTCCGGCGGTGGCGGTGATGGGTGCCGCCAGGGTGCGCTCGATATCGTTGCGGATGGCATTGATATTCGCCGGCAACGCCTCGTCGAGCAGGTAGCGCTCGGCGAGGCGCTCGACAGCCGAGGCATACACCAGGATGACGATCAGCAGGCTCGCCAGCAGCGCCGCGCCCATGCTGAGGATCAATTGCCACTGAATGCTGCGCTTGAAGAACTGCATGGAAGGCCCTCGCGTTATTATTGGACACATCAAAGTGCCACTACTGTACACAATTTATGACGCACGCAAGGCCATTTAGCGGCATGGCCGTCGGGAACTTGATGGCGTTTAGCCTTGGCTCGGGCTGAACCGACGGATGGCGGCTCGGTTGAGGCCGCAAAGAAGCGAGTGCTAGCATGCCGAACCGCCGCCAGGCCGGGCGGCGCCAGCCAAACAGGTCCGCATGTCCAGCATTCGAGAGCGCAACCGAGACGTGATCCTGCGAGCCGCCAGCGAGGAATTCGCGGAAAAGGGCTTCGCCGCCACCAAGACCAGCGACATCGCCGCCCGCGCCGGGCTGCCGAAGCCCAACGTCTACTACTACTTCAAGTCCAAGGAAAACCTCTATCGCGAGGTGCTGGAGAGCATCGTCGAACCGCTGCTCGAAGCCTCTGCGCCGTTCAATCAGCCCGGACATCCGGCCGAGGTGCTGCGCGCCTACATCCGCACCAAGATCCGCATCTCCCGCGATCACGCCTATGCCTCCAAGGTGTTCGCCAGCGAGATCATGCATGGCGCCCCGCACCTGTCACCGGAGCGCACCGCCCAGCTCAACGCCCAGGCCGCCCACAACATCGCCTGCATTCAGGGCTGGATCGACCAAGGTCTGATGGCGCCCATCGACCCCAGCCACTTGCTCTTCAGCATCTGGGCCGCGACCCAGACCTATGCCGACTTCGACTGGCAGATCAGCACCGTCACCGGCAAGAACCGCCTCGACGAGGCCGACTACGATGCGGCGGCCGACACCATCATTCGCCTGGTGCTCAAGGGTTGCGAAATCGCCGAACCGGTTCAGGCCGACTGACCGGCGGAAACGAAAAACGCCAGCATGCGCTGGCGTTCTTCAAACTCTGACTGGCTGGTGAACCATCAGCTCCGGGCGCGGGCCGCGTCGCGCAAAGCCTTCACCTGATCATGGTTGCGTTGTACGCCCTGGTACTGACGTTCGACCACGATCCGCACCTCGGCCGGCAGGTCTTTTTCCAGCGCCTTGCGGTAGCTCTTCACCGCCACATCCTCACCACGCTCACACTCGTTGAGAATGGCCTCGTCGTCCTTGCCGGTTATCATCGACTTGAGGTCAACCCAGCGGCGGTGCATGTCAGCCGCCACACTGGTGCTGGTCTCCGGATCGCCGCCCATGGAGCGGACCAGTTGCTGCAGTTCGGCTGCGGCGGTGGCGCAATCGCGCGAGCGCTGGTTCATGGTGCTCTTGAGCTGCGGGTCGCGCAGATCCTCGGCACATTCGAGAAAGCCCTTTTCCCCATCCTTGCAGGTCTCTATCAGATCGTTTAGCACGGAAATCGTCTCTTTCGTATCCATCTTGTACCTCCTGGCAAGTCGACTCGAAAAGGGGCCGCATCGCTGCCGCCCGCGTTATTTAAAGTCGACTGCCCAAGCACCACAAAGGTTCAGCGAAACCGCCCGAAGGCACTCTCTTGGCTCATCGCTCGGCGGCGCCGGCTATGCCTGACGGCTCATGGCGAGCCGGGGATGCAACGGCAGCGGCCGTCCGAGCAGGTAACCCTGGGCCTTGCTCACTTCCAGCCGTCGCAGCATGGTCAGCTCCTCCTGAGTTTCCACGCCTTCGGCGACGACCTTGCAGCCGGTTTCCTCGGCGAAGCGGATCAAGGCGGCAGCCAGCGCGCGGCAACCGGTGTCGCTGTCGACATTGCGGATCAGGCTGCTGTCGAGCTTGATCACGTCCGGCTTGAGTTTGAGGATGTGACGGAAACTCGCGTAGCCGGCGCCGGCATCGTCCACCGCCAACTGCAGCCCTTTACTGCGCAGCGGTTCGAGCGCATCGGCCAGCTGCGAGTAGTCCTGTACCGATGCATGTTCGGTCACCTCGAGCGTCAGCCGCGCCAACGGTTGATCGGCGAGCACCGTGTTCAGTGCGCCGGAGAGGATGGTCCCTGGCGAAACATTGAGCGACAGGTAGCTGTCTGCCGGCAACTGCTCGAAGTCGTGCAGGGCCGCCTCGATCAGGGCGACCTCCAGCTCCTGCTGCAAACCGACCAGCCCGGCCTCGGCGAACCACTTGTCCGGCGTTCGCTGTGGCTGCGCGCTGAATCGAGCCAGCGCCTCGTGGCCAACGATGCGGTTTTCCACCAGGTGCACGATGGGTTGATACACCACGGAATAGGCCTTTTGCTCGAGCACCGAGCGAATGCGCGTGAGCGTCTCGGCATAGCGCATCTCGTTGAGCGCATGACGCTCCAGCAGTCTGCCGGCAAAGTCGGCAAACAGCCGCAGCGTCTTCAGATCTCGCTCGTCGAGGCTCTTGTCCGGCGTGGTGCTGAAGCAACAGAAGGTGCCGTAGAGCCGGCCATCGCTGAAGCGCAGCGGAACGCTGAGGTGCGCGCCGACCGGCCAGGCCTTGGTCGCCGGCATGGCCTGCGCCTCCGGCAAAGACGCCGCGTCCTGAATCAGCTCAGGCAGGCGTCCGTCGAGCACACGCTGACAGTAGCTTTCATCCAGAGGGTCACCGGCTCCGACTTCAAGCTGCAGGGGCACGAAGTTGCCGTCCAGGTAGCGAAATATCCGGCTTTCACCGCGAAACTCACTGATGAAGGCCACATCCATTCCCAAATGAGTGCGCACCGCATGCAGGGTTTCCACCAGCATCTCGCTCAATGAAAGGTTGGCGTTCTCCAGGCGACGCAGAATAGAGAGCGGATCATCAGCCACCCCGAATCGATCAATCTGATCCTGCTGTATGTCATCAGACATGGAGTCCCTCCCCCGGTACTTGTTGCCATTGCTGCCGTATGAGTGCCGTGGACTGCGAGCCTCCGGAGCCCGCGATGTCGATCGCGGAGCAGTTGTCCGGATACTAGTCGTGCCCGTCGATCCGCCGATGTCTCAGCGACGATTGGCACAAGGCTTTGATAAAACCGGCCACGCCACCCACTGCTGCCTCGTTCGAACCCCGCCTGCGCAACGCCTGCATCTAGCGGCTCGCCTCGGTCTTGCCGTGCTTGCCCGACTTTGCCGGCTTGGCTGCCCCGCTCGCGTCACCTTTGAGGGTTATCCAGGTAGGCGCATGGTCACTGGCATGTTCCTGATCGCGCACCCAGCGGTCGACGCCGGCATCCTGCAGCCGTGGCGCGAGGTCCGGGCTGAGTAGCAGATGGTCGATGCGCAGGCCGGAGTTCTTCTGCCAGTGCTGTCGAAAGTAGTCCCAGAAGGTGTAGATGCGTTCGTCCGGGTATTTGGCACGCAGTGCATCGGTCCAGCCCTGCGCCAGCAGACGCTCGAAGCATTCGCGGCTTTCCGGCTGCAGCAGCGCGTCCTTGCGCCAGGAGCGCGGGTTGTAGATGTCCTCATCGGTCGGTACCACGTTGTAATCACCAGCCAGCACCACCGGGTGGCCGCTGGCGAGCAGCCCGGCGGCATGCTCGATGAAGCGCTCGAACCAGCTCAGCTTGTAATCGAATTTCGGCCCAGGCTGCGGGTTGCCGTTGGGCAGGTAGAGGCAGGCGACGATCACACCCTGCACGGCCGCTTCCAGGTAGCGGCTGTGGCTGTCATCCGGATCGCCCGGCAGACCGCGGCGAACTTCCAGCGGCTCGCAATCGCGGGCCAGAATCGCCACCCCGTTCCAGGATTTCTGCCCATGCCAGATCGCGCCGTAGCCGGCCGCGCGGATGTCATCGATGGGAAAATCGGTGTCCTGCGCCTTGAGCTCCTGCAGGCATGCCACATCGGGCTGCTCGCGCGCCAGCCATTCGAGCAGATTGGCCCGGCGTGCACGGATGCCATTGATGTTGAAGGTGGCGATTTTCAGCGTGTCCACAAGCGCGTCTCTCACAGGCGGTTATATCCACCTTAGCTGTGACAGCGCAGTGAGGCTTCCCGATCCGGAGCCAATGATCGGTATCAGGCCGGCGTTTCGGCGAAACGCCGGGGACTTCGGTCATCCCGGCGTCGCGATGCACAAGCACCTCGCGGCAACTACGTGGATCAGCGCGCCACCCAATAGTGATGTAGGTTGGGTTGAGCGCAGCGAAGCCCAACGGGCACAACATCAGGCAGCGCTTGCCGTGCGATGTTGGGCTTGGCCGCTACGCGGCTCAACCCAACCTACATGTCTCAACGCGCCTCCCAGTACCCCGGCGCGTTGTAGATGGCCTTCAGGTAGTCGATGAAGAACCGCACCTTGGCCGGCAGGTAGCGCTGCTGCGGGTACACCGCCTGGATGTCGTAGGCCGGCAATGCGTACTCGTCGAGTACCGTGACCAGCTCGCCGCGCTTGAGCTCGGCCTGGATCTCCCAGGTCGAGCGCCAGCCGATGCCCAGGCCCTGTTTGACCCAGTCGAACAGCAGCTCACCGTCATTGCAGTCCAGATTGCCGGCCACGCGGATGGCCACCTGCCGGCCGTCGCGCAGAAAGGTCCAGCCGCGCTGCTGACCACCCTGCAGGTTGAAGGCCAGGCAGTTGTGCTCGGTCAGTTCCTCCAGCGTCGTCGGCGTACCGTGGCGGGCGAAGTACTCCGGCGAGCCGCAGACCACCCGCCTGTTGGGGAACAGCCGCACCGCCACATAGTTGGGGTCGGTCACCTCGCCGATGCGAATGCCCATGTCGTAACCGTGGCGCACCAGGTCGACCACGCTGTCGGTGAAGTTGAACGACAGTTGCAGGTCCGGGTAGCGCGCCTGGAACGCCGGTGCGTGCGGGCCGATATGCCGCCGCCCGAAAGCCGCCGGCGCCGACACCACCAGGTGGCCGCGTACCGAGGTGCGGTCATGGCTGATGCTGGCGTCCACCTCATCGAAGTCCTTGAGCAGCCCGCGGGCGCGCTCCAGATACTGCTCGCCCAGATCGGTCAGCGACAGGCCGCGGGTGGAGCGGTGCATCAGCTTGACGCCCAGATGCCGCTCCAGCGCATCCAGCCGCCGCCCCATCACCACCGGGGTGACGTTCTCCTTGTGCGCGGCGGCGGCGAAGCTGCCGCAGTCGGCCACCAGCACGAAGCTGCGCAGGGTCGTATAGCGATCCATTCGATACTCCTGATATCGACAGAACTGAAGTTTCGGCCAATTCCGCCACGGAATCCAGGTCGGCATGCTTGGGCCACGTATAAAAACTATCGAGTTACCCAGGAGGAACGATCCATGGCCCGAATGAGAGCAATCGATGCCGCCGTCGCGGTGTTGCGCAAGGAAGGCATCGACACCGCCTTCGGCATCCCCGGAGCCGCGATCAATCCGCTGTATTCCGCCCTGCGGGCCGATGGCGGCATCCGTCATATCCTCGCCCGCCACGTCGAGGGTGCCTCGCACATGGCCGAGGGCTACACCCGTGCCAAGCCAGGCAACATCGGCGTGTGCATCGGCACCTCCGGCCCGGCCGGCACCGACATGATCACCGGCCTGTACTCGGCTTCCGCCGACTCCATTCCGATCCTCTGCATCACCGGCCAGGCGCCGCGTGCCCGCCTGCACAAGGAAGACTTCCAGGCCGTGGACATCGAGTCCATCGCCAAGCCGGTCACCAAGTGGGCGGTCACCGTACTCGAGCCGGCACTGGTCCCGCGCGTGTTCCAGCAGGCCTTCCACGTGATGCGCTCCGGCCGCCCCGGCCCGGTGCTGATCGACCTGCCGTTCGACGTGCAGATGGCCGAGATCGAGTTCGACGTCGACACCTACGAGCCGCTGCCGGTCTATAAGCCGGCGGCAACCCGCAAGCAGATCGAGAAAGCCATCGACATGCTCTGCGCCGCCGAGCGCCCGCTGATCGTCGCCGGTGGCGGCATCTACAACGCCGCGGCCGAGGCCTTGCTGGTCGAATTCGCCGAGACCGTGGGCGTGCCGGTGATCCCGACGCTGATGGGCTGGGGCTCGATCCCCGACGACCATCCGCTGATGGCCGGGATGTGCGGGCTGCAGACCAGCCACCGCTACGGCAACGCGACCCTGCTCGAATCCGACTTCGTGCTCGGCATCGGCAACCGCTGGGCCAACCGTCACACCGGCTCCGTGGAGACCTATACCAAGGGCCGCACCTTCGTCCACGTCGACATCGAGCCGACCCAGATCGGTCGGGTGTTCGCGCCGGACTACGGCATCGTCTCCGATGCCCGCGCCGCGCTGGAGCTGTTCGTCGACGTGGCCAAGGCGCGCAAGGCCGAAGGCCGTCTGCCGGATCGCCGCGCCTGGGCCGCCGACTGCCTGGAACGCAAGCGCACGATGTTGCGCAAGACCAACTTCGACAGCGTGCCGATGAAGCCGCAGCGCGTGTACCAGTGCATGAACAACGCCTTCGGCAAGGACACCTGCTACGTCAGCACCATCGGCCTGTCGCAGATCGCCGCCGCGCAGTTCCTGCACGTCTACCAGCCGCGCCACTGGATCAACTGCGGCCAGGCCGGTCCGCTCGGCTGGACCATTCCGGCGGCGCTCGGTGTGGTTGCCGCAGACCCGGCGCGCAAGGTGGTGGCGCTGTCCGGCGACTACGACTTCCAGTTCATGATCGAGGAACTGGCCGTCGGTGCGCAGTTCAAGCTGCCCTACCTGCACATCCTGGTGAACAACGCCTACCTCGGGCTGATCCGCCAGGCGCAGCGCGGCTTCGACATGGATTACTGCGTGCAGCTGGGCTTCGAGAACATCAATGCCGACCAGAGCGGCATGGAAGGCTACGGCGTCGATCACGTCGCGGTGGTCGAGGGCCTGGGCTGCAAGGCGCTGCGCGTGTTCAAGCAGGAAGACCTGCGCCCGGCCATCGAGCAGGCCCAGGCCTGGATGGCCGAACACCGCGTGCCGGTGGTGATCGAGGTGATCCTCGAGCGGGTGACCAACATCGCCATGGGCACCGAGATCGACGCAATCAACGAGTTCGAGGCGCTGGCCGCAGGCCGGGAAGATGCCCCGACCGCGGTTGGATTGCTGGACTGATTCAACCGTAACCAGACGCGTGGAAGACGCTTCGCGGCCCTCCATCCTACGAACACTTCGGACCGTAGGGTGGCTATCGCGAAGCATATCCACCGCAAACGCAACACCCAGGGTGGCCACCACACCACCGCAATGCGAAACCGAATGTGATCCCTACAGATCAGGAGAAAACCATGCCCCGCTTTGCCGCCAACCTGTCGATGCTGTTCACCGAACAGGACTTCATGGACCGCTTCGCCGCTGCCGCCCAGGCCGGCTTTTCCGGTGTCGAGTACCTGTTCCCCTATGACTTCCCTGCCGAGCAGATCAAGGCTCAGCTGGATGCCAGCAAGCTGACCCAGGTGCTGTTCAACCTGCCGGCCGGTGATTGGGCCGGCGGCGAACGTGGCATCGCCATCCTGCCGGAGCGGGTCGAGGAGTTCCGCGCCGGCGTGGACAAGGCCATCGCCTACGCCAAGGTGCTGGGCAACACCCAGGTCAACTGCCTGGCCGGCATCGCCCCGCGTGGCGCCGATCTCGGCCAGCTGGAAATCACCTTTATCGAAAACCTGCGCTACGCCGCGCAGAAGCTCGACGAGGCCGGCATCCGCCTGGTGATGGAGATGATCAACACCCGCGACATTCCGCGCTTCTTCCTCAACAACACCTCCCAGGCGCAGGAGATCCGCGGCAAGGTCGGTCACGCCAACCTGTTCCTGCAGTACGACATCTACCACATGCAGATCATGGAGGGAGACCTGGCGCGCACCATCGAGAACAACCTGGCGGCGATCAACCATATCCAGCTGGCGGACAACCCCGGACGCAACGAGCCAGGCACTGGCGAGATCAACTATCGCTTCCTGTTCGAGCATCTGGATCGCATCGGCTACCAGGGCTGGGTCGGCTGCGAATACAAGCCGGCCACCACCACCGAAGCCGGCCTTGGCTGGCTGAAAAGCCACAACGCCATCTGATCAACAGCGCGCCGCCCAGGCAGCAACGCGGGCCGCACAGCGGCCTGCACCACAGAATCGAGGAGAACACTCATGGCTAAAATCGGATTCATCGGCACCGGCATCATGGGCAAGCCCATGGCAATCAACCTGCAGAAGGCCGGCCACCAGATCTTCCTGTCCCAGCACCACGACCAGGCACCGGCCGAACTGACCGAAGCCGGCGCCATCGGCCTGGCCAATCCGCAGGAAGTCGCCCAGGAAGCCGAGTTCATCATCGTCATGGTGCCGGACACCCCGCAGGTCGAAGACGTGCTGTTCCGTGCCGATGGCGTGGCCGCTGGCGTCGGCGCCGGCAAGGTGGTGATCGACATGAGTTCGATCTCCCCCACTGCCACCAAGCAGTTCGCCGAGAAGATCAAGGCCACCGGCGCTGAATACCTCGACGCCCCGGTATCCGGTGGTGAAGTCGGCGCCAAGGCGGCCACCCTGTCGATCATGGTCGGCGGTAGCGAAGCGGCCTTCGAACGCGCGCTGCCCCTGTTCCAGGCGATGGGCAAGAACATCACCCGTGTCGGCGAGAACGGCGATGGCCAGACTGCCAAGGTGGCCAACCAGATCATCGTCGCGCTGAACATCCAGGCGGTCGCCGAGGCACTGCTGTTCGCCGCACGCAACGGTGCCGACCCGGCCAAGGTGCGCGAGGCGCTGATGGGCGGTTTCGCCGGCTCGAAGATTCTCGAGGTGCACGGCGAGCGCATGATCAAGGGCACCTTCGACCCGGGCTTCCGCATCAGCCTGCACCAGAAGGACCTCAACCTCGCCCTGGCCGGTGCCCGCGAGCTGGGCCTGAACCTGCCCAACACCGCCAATGCCCAGCAGGTGTTCAGCACCTGCGCGGCAATCGGCGGCAGCGGCTGGGACCATTCGGCGCTGATCAAGGGCCTGGAGCACATGGCCAACTTCTCGATCCGCAAGGAGTAAAGCCTTCGAGCACGCTGCAATGGGCCAGCGACCCCACCTTCAGGGACAGACAGACCGGGTGGTGGGTCATCGCAACGCCCGCGCAGCGCCGCTCAAAGGGCCGGGCCAGAGGTGCGTCAGGTCGGAATCATCGCGTCTCCCCACGACCAGCATGACCTGCGCATCTCAGCCCGACCGCCGTCACCAGACGGCACCTTTTCGATTCGCCCGGCACAAGGAGTCACGGCCCGACTGCCGGGCGGGTCGATTTCAATTGCAGACCTTAGCGCTTGCATTGGCGAGCCCTAAGGTCTGGAATCGGTTGCAGACCTCATACAAGGAGCTTCAGATGACCCTCGACCCGCAAGCCCTGCTGCGCCAGTTGTTCGACAGTGCCATCGAGGCCGCCCATCCGCGCCATGTACTCGCCGACCATCTGCCCGAAGACCGCAGCGGCCGTGCCATCGTCATCGGCGCCGGCAAGGCGGCCGCGGCCATGGCAGAAGCCATCGAGAAGGTCTGGGAAGGTGAACTGTCCGGACTGGTGGTGACCCGCTACGAACACCACGCCGACTGCCGGCGTATCGAAGTGGTGGAAGCCGCACACCCGGTCCCGGACGACGCCGGCGAGCGCGTCGCCCGCCGTGTGCTGGAGCTGGTCAGCAACCTCGAGGAAAGCGATCGGGTGATCTTCCTGCTCTCCGGCGGCGGCTCGTCATTGCTGGCATTGCCGGCCGAAGGCATCTCGCTGGCGGACAAGCAGGCGATCAACAAGGCGCTGCTGCGCTCCGGCGCGCACATCGGCGAGATGAACTGCGTGCGCAAGCACCTCTCGGCGATCAAGGGCGGCCGCCTGGCCAGAGCCTGCTGGCCGGCCAGCGTGTACACCTACGCGATCTCCGACGTGCCCGGCGACGAAGCCACGGTGATCGCCTCCGGCCCCACCGTCGCCGACCCCACCACGTCGGCCGAGGCGCTGGCGATTCTCGAGCGTTACCACATCGAGGTGCCGGCCAATGTGCGCGCCTGGCTCAAGGATCCGCGCTCGGAAACCCTCAAGCCGGGCGACCCGATGCTCTCGCGCAGCCACTTCCAGCTGATCGCCACGCCGCAGCAGTCGCTCGATGCCGCGGCTGAGATGGCCCGTGCTGCCGGTATCAGCCCGCTGATTCTCGGCGATCTGGAAGGCGAAGCACGCGAGGTGGCCAAGGTGCATGCCGGCATCGCCCGCCAGGTGGTGCTGCACGGCCAGCCGATCGCCGCGCCCTGCGTGATCCTCTCCGGCGGCGAGACCACCGTCACCGTGCGCGGCAACGGACGCGGCGGGCGCAATGCCGAGTTCCTGCTCGCCCTGACCGAAGCGCTGCAAGGCCTGCCCGGCGTTTACGCCCTGGCCGGCGACACCGATGGCATCGACGGCTCGGAGGACAACGCCGGCGCGCTGATGACCCCGGACAGCTTTGCCCGCGCCGAGGCGCTGGGCCTGCGTGCCGCCGACTCGCTGGCCGACAACGACGGCTATGGCTACTTCGCCGCGCTGGACAGCCTGATCGTCACCGGCCCGACGCGCACCAACGTCAACGACTTTCGCGCCATCCTGATCCTGCCGTCGTCGGATTGACGGCCTCCACTTCGTTCAGGCGCGCATCAGAACAACAACTGCCCCAGAGCACCGCCATGACACACGACAAGAAGGTCAAGATCCTCGCCACCCTCGGCCCGGCCACCCGCAGCGTCGACGACGTGCGCGCACTGGTCGAGGCCGGCGTGAACCTGTTCCGCCTGAACTTCAGCCACGGCGAGCACAGCGACCACGCCGAGCGCTTCGCCTGGATTCGCCAGGTCGAGCAGGAGCTGAACCAGCCGATCGGCATCCTCATGGACCTGCAGGGGCCCAAGCTCAGGGTCGGCCGTTTCGCCGCCGGCAAGGTCCGCCTTGAGCGTGACCAGGCCTTTCGTCTGGATCTGGACCCGACACCGGGCGACAGCCGCCGCGTGAACCTGCCGCACCCGGAAATCATCGCGGCGCTGGAGCCGGGCATGCAGCTGCTGATTGACGATGGCCGCCTGCGCCTAACGGTCACCGAGCGTCATGCCGACGCCATCGAGACCCGCGTGGTGGCCGGCGGCGAGCTGTCCGACCGCAAGGGCGTGAACGTGCCGGAGGCGGTGCTGGAGCTCTCGCCGCTGACGGCGAAGGACCGCCAGGACCTGACCTACGGCCTCGAACTGGGCGTGGATTGGGTGGCGCTGTCGTTCGTGCAACGCCCGCAGGACATCCAGGAGGCCCGCAAGCTGATCGGCGAGCGGGCCTTCCTCATGGCCAAGATCGAAAAGCCTTCCGCGGTGCAGCACCTGCGCGAGATCGCCAGGCTGTCGGACGCGATCATGGTGGCGCGTGGCGACCTGGGCGTGGAGGTACCGCCGGAAAACGTGCCGCGCATCCAGAAGAACATCGTGCGCATCTGCCGCCAGCTCGGCCGCCCGGTGGTGGTTGCGACGCAGATGCTCGAATCCATGCGCTTCGCCCCGGCCCCGACCCGTGCCGAAGTCACCGACGTGGCCAACGCCGTGGCCGAGGGTGCGGACGCGGTGATGCTGTCGGCTGAAACCGCCTCCGGCGATTACCCGCTGGAAGCGGTGAGCATGATGAGCAAGATCATTCGCCAGGTGGAAAGCGGCCCGGACTTCCAGGCGCAGCTCGACGTGCACCGGCCCAACGCCGAGGCGACCCTGCCGGATGCCATCAGCTGCGCGATCCGCCGCATCAGCGGCATCCTGCCGGTGGCGGTGCTGGTCAACTACACCGAATCCGGCCGTTCCAGCCTGCGCGCCTCGCGCGAGCGGCCGGCCACGCCGATCCTCAGCCTGACGCCCAGCACCGCCACCGCACGCAAGCTGACGGTGGCCTGGGGCGTGTACTCGGTGGTGGATGCGCCGATGCGCGACATGGAGCAGGTCAGCGGCCACGCCGTCGAGCTGGCACGGGCGCAGGGCATGGCCGAGAGCGGCGATACGGTGCTGATCACCGCCGGTGTGCCACTGGGCCAGCCGGGTACCACCAACTCGCTGCGCATCGAAGTCCTGCCCTGAATGGAGCCGGGCGCAAGCCCGGCCCACCTCCCCACGACAGCGGTCGTCGCCCCCTTGCGGGTCGGCACCCTTGCGCTCGCCTGGATTTCGCCGATGCCCGACTCTTCGCACCTGCGCGCCGTGCTGCATGCCTTCGCCCAGATTTTTTTGCAGCGCCATGCCGGCTGCGGAGCGCTGGTCATGCTCGCGCTGGCCAGTGGCGCCCCGGCACTGCTCGTCGGCGCCTTGAGCGGCGTGCTGGTCGCTCACCTCGGCGCCACCTGGCTCGGCTATCCGCAGGCTGATCGAGACGACGGTCTCTACGGTTACAACGCCGCGCTGCTCGGCGCGCTGCTGGTGACCCAGCTGGGCCTGTCAGGCGCCAGCCTGGTGCTGGTCGGCGTGGCGGCGCTGGCCAGCTGTCCGCTACAGGCCTGGCTGCTCGCTCGGCTGCGCTACAACGGCGGCCTGCCGGCCTTCACCCTGCCCTTCGTGCTGATCGGCCTGCTCGCGCTGTTGTGCATCGCGCCGGTGTCGGTTTCATCGCCCGATGTCCCCGCACCCGACGCAACGACGCTGCGCGACGCCTGACTGCTAGGTATCGGCCAGGTGGTCTTTCTCCACCAGCCGCTCGCGGCCGCCTGCCTGCTGGCGGCCGTGGCCCTGGCCTCCTTGCGCGATGCCCTGTGGCTGCTGGCGGGCTCGGCGATGGGGTTGTTGGCTGCGGGCCTGTTCGGCGCACCCTGGGCGGACGGCCAGGCCGGTTTCAACCCGGCCCTCGCCGCGCTGGCCCTGGTGCAATGGCGTGGCGGTTGGCGCCTGCCGCTGCTGGGCATGGTTGCCGCAGTGGCGATCTGGCGGGTGTGCATCGAACTGGGGCTGCCGGCCCTGACCCTGCCGTTCCTGCTGGCGACCTGGCTGGGCCTGGCGCTGCGCGCACCCCATCCCAGCCGGGTCGATTAGCCAGCACAAAGCCTCACCCTCCGGTTGCCAGCGGGTCCTGTTCCTGCGGGTAGCGGTGCTCTTCGGCGACGTCGCCGCCCTCGGCGTGCACCTTGACCAGCGCCGTGCGCAACTTCATGTAATCCCGGGTTTCGTCGAGGATGTCCTGCCGGTTCGCCGCTTCGAGCAGGGCGCGCTGGTCGCCCTCTTCGCGCAGCACCCAACGGTCGTCTTCATGGGTGATGTGATAGATCTCCATGCCTTTCTCCAGCTGATGAAATGTTCGGGCTCTCCCATAGGAAAGCCGGACGGCGACGAAGGTTCGGCACGCAAGCGGAGTGTACATTCCACCCTCATGGGTTCGGATGACCCGTGCAGATCAGGGTTAATTTCACCAGCAGCACCCCGAAAACCTTGATTCAAGTCAATTTCAGAGCTGGAACGATTGTTGAAAGCCCTCTGCATGACGTTCGCCACGGCGACGTCGGTTTTTCCCACCAGAGGAATATTCGATGCTTTGCGCTGAACAGATCGCCCTTATCAAAGCCACCGTGCCATTGCTGGAAAGCGGTGGCGAAGCCCTGACCAACCATTTCTACAAGCTGCTGCTGAGCGAGCATCCCGAGGTTCGCCCGCTGTTCAACCAGGCGCACCAGGCCAGCGGCGAGCAACCGCGCGCCCTGGCCAACGGCGTGCTGATGTATGCCCGGCATATCGACCGGCTGGACGCCCTCGGCCCGCTGGTGGCACAGATCATCAACAAGCACGTCGCCCTGCAGGTGCTACCCGAGCATTACCCGCTGGTCGGCAATTGCTTGCTGCGCGCCATCCGCGAGGTGCTTGGCGAGGCCATCGCCACCGATGCGGTGATCGAGGCCTGGGCGGCGGCCTATCAGCAGCTCGCCGACCTGCTCATCGGCCAGGAAGAACGCCTCTACCAGGCCAAGGCCGAAGCGCCGGGAGGCTGGCGTGGCGCGCGCCCGTTCCGCATTGCGCGCAAGGTCAAGGAGAGCGAGGAGATCACCTCGTTTCACCTGCAAGCGGAGGATGGCGGGCCGCTGATGGAGTTCCTGCCCGGCCAGTACATCGGTCTGAGGCTGGAAATCAATGGCAAGGAAGAGCGCCGCAACTACTCGTTGTCCGCTGCCGGCAACGGTCGCGAGTATCGCATCAGCGTCAAGCGCGAGCCTGGCGGCGTGGTCTCCAATGCGCTGCACGACATGCCGGAGGGCACGATCGTCGAGCTGTTCGCGCCGGCAGGCGAGTTCACCCTCGCGCCCGGGAACAAGCCGTTGGTGCTGATCAGCGGCGGCGTGGGGATCACCCCGACCCTGGCGATGCTGGAGCAGGCGCTGGCGACGTCCCGGCCGGTGCACTTCATCCACTGCGCGCGCAATGCCGGGGTGCACGCCTTCCGCCGCGCCGTGGACGCACTCGCCGAGCGCCACACGCAGCTCCAGCGCTTCTACTGCTACGAGGAGCACGACGGCTCGGCTGACGCACCGGATGCCATCGGCCGGCTGACCGAACAGCAGTTGGCGGACTGGCTGCCGCAGAGCCGCGATGTCGACGCCTACTTCCTCGGCCCGAAACCATTCATGGCGGCCGTACGCCGGCAACTCAAGGCCATTGGCGTGCCGGAGCAGCAAACGCGCTACGAGTTCTTCGGTCCCGCATCAGCCCTCGATTGACCCATTCGAGGCTCGCGCCACGCGAGCCTCCTCCAGAGGAGATTCAGTCATGCCGTTCCAGCCCGGTTGTTTCCGAAACCTGTGGTTCATGGCCAACAGTTTTATGGTGGGTGGCGTGCTGCTGTTGCTGCTCGGCATCAGCGGTGCCTATCTGTTCGATCATCGGCTGGCGATGGGCAGTGTGGTCGCTGCTCACGCTCTGGTCATACTTGGCCCGACGGCGCTGAAGATCGGATACGTCATGCGCCTGCTCGCCGAGCGAAACGCGCGCTTCGCCTATCAGGCCAAGCTGACCGGCTGCAATTAACAGAACTCTTTTCTACGCCAACAAGCCCATTTACCGCTTCGCTTGTAATTTCATCACGCCATAGTCCTACTGCATATGAGGAAAACCATTCGTCTGCACTTTGAAACAGGGCGAAACTCCTGTGGCGATACCCCCTCTGAGACAGTGAAGGCTGATTGATCTCTCTCTTTCAGCCGTTTGTGAAAGTGTCTATCCAATCGAGGAGAAAAACACATGGCAAATAACAACCCTGGCAACTTCGCCAACGATCGAGAGAAAGCTTCCGAAGCCGGCCGCAAGGGCGGTCACAACAGTGGCGGCAACTTTGCCAATGACCGGGAGAAGGCCTCCGAGGCCGGCCGCAAGGGTGGCCAGAACAGCCACGGCGGTGGCCGCAGCAGCTAACTAACGCTACGGCAAAAAAGAAAAGGCAGGCGCTTCGGCACCTGCCTTTTCTTATTTAACAAAGGCCCCTACCCGTCACCGACAGATATTATTATCTTTTACCGTACGCATTAAAAATGCTGCGCCAAGTTGCTATCGAATAGATATCAAATCGATACATGAAACTATGGCGCTCGATATATATTTGCCAGCCCGTCAATATCAAAAACCCGCAACGAGCGCTACGTGACAATAATATTCCGACCAACTGCACGGCCGCACATGTTCGCCTTTCGAATTACTTGATCGACAGCGCGAGTCGACCAATGGCAGTACCCGCTCGGCAACACGCCAATGGCCCTCGGGCAGCGCCTTGCTCGCCATTTGCCGCTACCATCACCCGATGTCCAGAACGGAACGACCCGATGAGCAGCGCATTTTCGGACCGCATCATCCAGAGCCTGCTGGATACCGACTTCTACAAGCTCACCATGATGCAGGCGGTCCTGCATCACTACCCCAATGCGGAAGTGGAATGGGCCTTTCGCAGCCGCTCCGGCGAAGACCTGAGCCCTTACCTGAGCGAGATCCGCCACCAGATCGAAGCGCTGGCCGAGCTGAAGATGTCCGCCGAGGAATTGGCCTTCCTCGAGCGCGTCCCCTATATGCAGCCCGACTTCATCCGCTTTCTCGGGCTGTTCCGCTTCGACCTCCGCTACCTGCGGGTGGATGTCGAGGACGGCGAGCTGGTGATGTACCTGCGCGGGCCCTGGCTGCATGTGATCCTGTTCGAAGTACCGCTGCTGGCCATCGTCAGCGAGGTGCGCAACCGCGCGCGCTATGCGCAGGTGACGCTGGAACAGGCGGGCGCCAGGCTGGACGAAAAGTTCGCCTGGCTGCGCAGCCAGGCGACTGCCGAGGAGCTGGCCAGCTTCACCCTGGCTGACTTCGGCACCCGGCGACGATTCTCCTTCGCGGTTCAGGCCATGGTGGTCGAGCGCCTGCGCTGCGACTTTCCCGGCCGTTTCGTCGGCACCAGCAACGTGCATCTGGCCCGCACGCTCGACGTGAAACCCATGGGCACCATGGCCCACGAATGGATCATGGCGCACCAGCAGCTCGGCCCGCGCCTGATCGACAGTCAGGTCGCGGCGCTCGACTGCTGGGTTCGCGAATACCGTGGCGCACTGGGCATCGCGCTGACCGACTGCATCACCATGGATGCCTTCCTGCGCGACTTCGATCTGTACTTCGCCAAGCTGTTCGATGGCCTGCGCCACGACTCGGGCGATCCCCTGGAATGGGCGGAGAAAGCCATCGCACACTACCAGCGCCTCGGCATCGATCCGAAAAGCCGTCAGCTGGTCTTTTCCGACGGTCTGGATTTCGCCAAGGCACTGCACATCCACCGCGCCCTGATCGACCGCAGCAGACCCAGCTTCGGCATAGGCACGGGGCTCACCTGCGACATTCCGGGAGTGGAGCCGACCAACATGGTGATCAAGATGACCGCCTGCAACGGCCAGCCGGTGGCAAAGATCTCCGACTCGCCAGGCAAGACCATGTGCCGCGACGAAGCCTTCGTCAGCTACCTGCGCCACGTGTTCGGCGTCGCTGCCGGCTGACCCGGACGCGCCGCACGCTACCCGGCGGCTAGCCGCTCAGCGCGAGCGATCCCTGCTGCAGCACCGCATCCGGCTCCATTGCGCAGAGCCGATTGCGCCCGCCGGTCTTGGCGTAGTACATGCGTTTATCCGCCAGCTCCAGCAGATCCCGGTAGTCGCCCACCTGATCGCAGCGCCGCTCCGCCAGGCCAATGCTGGCGGTCAGCGGTGCGCCGTCCGGGCGCAGGCCGAGGCCTTGCCCGACAATACGCTCGAGCGCCAGGTGCGCCTGCTGCATGTCGGTATCCGGCATGATCAACAGGAACTCCTCGCCGCCCCAGCGCAGCAGGCTGTCGGACGCGCGCAGGGTCGTCACCAGGCGCCGCGCCGCGCAGCGCAGCACCTGGTCGCCGGCTTCATGCCCGTGGTTGTCGTTGATCGACTTGAAATGATCCAGGTCGATGAAGGCCAGCGCCAGCGCGCCGTCCTTGCGCTGCGCGCTATCCCACTGCAGGCGCAGGATCTCCTCACCGCTGCCACGGGAAAACACCCCCGTGAGCGGATCACGGATCGCCTGGCGCACCAGCGCGAACATGAATGCCAGCTGACTCATGCTGGCCAGGCTGGTGACGCCGGCAATGAGGATCAGCAACCAGAACGCCCCTGCGAACGACGGCCAGTTGAGCGTGGCCCAGCTGAGATAGCCGGCGAACGCCTGGGCCAGCAGCAGTAGGCTGGCCAGCACCAGATTCTCCACCAGGGTCAGCGGGAAGATGGTCAGCCCGGCCATCAGCACGAACGGCAGGAAGGCATAGCCCGCACCGACCACGGCCGAGAACTGCGCCAGCTGATAGCTGCCGAGCAGGGTATGTGACGCGATGTAGAAGATCGTAGGTATCGCGAAGAGGATGGCGATCGCGCGGTAGGCATCCAGCAGGTTGCCACTCGGCCGGTAGAACAAGAGCAGTCCGGTGAAGGCGAGGCAGGCCATCATGCGCAACCCGGCCAACGCCAGCCACAACCGCGGCTCGAACACCATCAGGTCGATCAGACTCCACAGAGGCGTCAGCACCGCGAAGAGAAAAGCGAACAGGCGGACGCGGTTGACGATCAGCGTCGCCCGGCGCTGGCAGAGCAGCAACGGATGGCGACCCGGCGTCAGCAGATGGCGCAGTTCATTGGGCTTGAGTTCGCTGGGCAGCAGCGTTGTCAGGCGGTTGAGCAGCAAATCGAGGGGCGATGGCATCTTATTGTTGTGCTCCCAGCTGGGACGGTCTATTCGCAGCAGGCACGCCTCCGGCGACTCCCGAATACCGATGGCGGCTCTTCAATCCATTTCAAAGCGGCGACTACTCGGCAGGGCGAAAGCATCACCCCAGGCGCAAGCGGAGCCGATGGTAGCCAGTTGACCCCAGCATTCCCTTGAGCCAGGACAATGAATTGATTGCAAACAGCCATTACTTCCTTAGAGGTAGCGCCACTGAGGAACAATCGCCCTTTTGAGCGCTTATCGGCTCGGACACCAGCCAGTAGCGTGACCGGGTCGCCCGCCCCGTCTGCGAGTCGACGTATCCACAAAAAGAACAATAAGGAGATACCCCCGTGCAAAGCGCTCTCAAGCCGCTTGCGGCAGCCGTTCTGCTCACCTGCGTGTCCAGCGTCGCTACTGCCGATAGCGGGCCGTTCAGCCAGTTCATCGTGTTCGGCGACTCGCTGAGCGATGCGGGCAACTTTCCGGATCTGCAAAGCCCGACGCTCGGCGGCAACCCCACCGGGGGGTTGCGCTTCACCAACCGCACCGGTCCCACCTACGGACCGGGCGAATACATCGGCGAGGTCGGTACCCAACGACTGGCCGGCATGCTGGGTCTGCAGTCCCTGCCATCCACACCGCTGCTGCCGGCGCTGCTGACTGGCAACCCCGACGGGACCAACTATGCAGTGGGCGGTTACCGTACCGATCAGATACTCGACTCGATAAACGGCGACTCCATCGTTGAGGTAGGCGTCCTTAGCCGTACCCGACCCGGTTATCTGCGGGAAAATCCGCGAGTCGACAGCAATGCCCTGTATTACCTGAACGGTGGCGGCAACGACATCTTCCAGCTCAACACCAACCCGGTGACCATGGCCCAAGCCGCGAGCAATCTGGTGGCTGGCGTCGGCGCCCTGCAGGCAGCAGGAGCGCGCTACATCATCGTTTCCGATCTGCCCGACGTCGGTACCACGCCGTTGGGCGCCTTCACCGGGCAGGCTGCGACGTTCAACTTCCTGAGCGACCAGTTCAATGCCGAGCTGGCCAGCCAACTGCAAGCCCAGGGCGGCAACTACGTACTGGTGAACAATCGCCTGCTGCTCGCCGAGGTGCGCGCTGATCTGGCGGCGTTCGGCTTCGACCTCAACGTGGCGCAGACCGCAGTGTGTTTCGACGCGTCGGCCGGCAACTGCCAGGCTGATCCGGTTTACAGCCTCGGCGGCAGCGCGCCGGACCCAAGCCGCCTGCTGTTCAACGACGCCGTGCATCCCACCACCGCGGTTCACCAGATCAGCGCCGACTACCTCTATTCAATCCTGTCCGCGCCCTGGGAAGTCTCGCTGCTGCCGGAGATGGGCCGCTCCGCATTGCGCGCCCACCTGCAGCAGCTGGATACCGAGCTGGCCGCTCTGCGTGGCGATTGGCAACCGGTCGGCGCATGGCGCACCTTCGTTCAGGGCGGTTACAACCGACCTGAGTACGACGGTTACGGTGGTGGAGACGGACATGGTCTGAGCCTGTCGCTGGGTGTTACCCATCGACTGAGCGAAGCCTGGCTGGCCGGCGTCAGCCTCGGGCTGGCGGAAAACTCGCTGGAGCTGGGTCGAAACGACTCCGACTACGACATGCGCAGCTATCTGGCCACGGCGTTCGCCCGTTACGAGTATCAGCGCCTGTTCGCTGACTTCAGCCTCAGCGCAGGCTACCTGGACTACCACGACCTGAAGCGCACCTTCGCCCTCGGCATCACCGAGCGCACGGAAAAGGGCGACACCGAGGGAACCCTCTGGGGCGCCGCAGTGAAGACCGGCTTCAACCTGATGCAGCCGGGCGATCGCCTGCAGTTCGGGCCGTTCATCGGTGCCAGCTACCAGAAAGTGGACGTCGACGGATACAGCGAGAAAGGCGCCCGTTCTACCACCCTGAGCTATGACGATCAGGAACTGGACTCGCTACGCCTGTCGCTCGGCCTGTTCGGCGACTATGCCCTGACCGAACGCACGCGACTGTTCGGCGAGGTGGCACGGGAGGTGGAGCGCGAGGATGAGGACCGCCGCGACTTGCGCATGTCCTTGAACAGCGTGCCGGGCAACAGTTTCGAACTGCCCGGAGCGGTGCCGACCGGCGACCAGACACGTTTCAGCGTCGGCCTGACGCACCGCCTGACGCCCGGCCTGGCGCTGCGTGCCAATTACCATTACCGCGGAAACGACAACCGCGACCACGGGCTCGGACTGTCGCTGGCCTTGGATCTGTAGAGGGAGACGCTCAAAGGCCGCCGCCGCGAATGCGCGCGGCGGCCGAGCGAGGTGAACTCAGCGCCCGTCGATCTGCCCTTGCAGGTTGGCAATCTGCCCCTGCATGGCGTTGATGGTGCGAGTGACCTGGGCGCGGAAGGAATCGAATTCGGCGGTATTGGTATTGTTGGCAGGCGCCGGACGGTTCTCCAGTTCGCTGCGCAGCACCAAGATGTCCTGTTCCAGACGGCTGATCGCCTGACTCTGGTTACCACCCTGCTTGAGCGCCGCCACCTCCTTGCTCAGGCTGTCGATCCGTCCGGCCAGCTTGGCCTGCTCGTCCAGCGCAGACTTCAGCGTGGCCTGCTCGCTACCGAGGGTCTTGACCGTCTCGGCCAGCGATGCGGTGGTGCCCTGTTGGCTCTGCACGTCGGACCCCAGCCGCTCCAGTCGCTTGCCCTGCTCTTCCATGCGCTGATCCTGATTGCCTTGCCGGCCGGCCAGGCTCTGCTGCTCGGTGGCAAAGGCCTGCTGTTGGCGAGCAAGGTCGATGGCCTGCTGCTCGAGCTGCTTGATCCGCAGTTTCACCGCCTCGCTCTCGGTGGTGACGTTGGACTCGGTCGCCACCACCTTGCCGGAAATGTCCTGCAGCCTTCCGGCGGCGTCCTCGCTGATCCGCGCGAAGCTTTCCTGTGTGGCGACCAGCTGCATCTCCAGCATCGCGATCTTCTGATAGCTCCACCAGCCCAGGGCGCCGAGGCTGATCAGCAGAGCCAGCACCACGACCCACAGCGGCGCCGTGCTCGCCTTGCCACCGCTGGCCGGGCGGCGCTTCTGCCGCGGACGGGTGTCGTCGGTGTAATCGCCCGAGCCCTTGCGAATCGGCTCCAGATCCGGCGCCGGGTAGGGCTCCACACGGTCACGGCCTGCGGTCAGGCTGGGGATGTTGTCCAGTTCGTCGTGAGCATCGTTGCGCATGGGTTACCTTCGATGGCGCGGTGCGAAAAACAGCGCGCAGTATAAACGGTTCGGGGCGCGGCCATCAGCGACTCGCGTCTGCCTCCCTGGATGCACCGCGGTAGAGCATCGCGACGGCGCTGACGCGCATCACGGTGCAGTGAAAGCCAGCACCGGATCGGTCGCCGACAGCTGCCGGGCCTGGTTCGGCAATGGCTCGACAGTCTGCACGCCTCGCCAGCCGGGCGTTTCGCTTGCCCGTCACAGTCCTGATGAGACGCAGCCAGCAAATTGGTACGCCGCTTGCTCCATCACCCGTGCCAGCGGATAGACACTTCTGACAGGGATGTCGGGCCTTAGGGCAATCACGAGGAACACAGCATGGAGCTGAACAAGGCAGTGATCGACTGCATGCGCAGCCTGCGTCGCAGACTTCGCGACGAACAGCAACTGGACATCCACCTCAACCAGCCGGACGCCGTGGCCGCCATGCTTGCCGGCTGCATGCGTTCGAACGATGAACTGACGCGCGAACTCGGGCGCCAGCTCGCCGTCTTCAGCGACCAGCTACCGCCCGCTCCGCCGCCGGTATCCCACGCGGCCAGCAGCGGCGGCAGCGTGCGCATCTATCGAGGCCAGCGAGTGCTCGCCTGAGCCAGAACCATCACTCGACCAGCAACCAGTCGCTGGCGCAGCGCACCAGATGCCGAGTCAGCTCGTCGAGCAGCTGTCCGCCGTTACGCCAGTGGTGCCAGTACAGCGGCACGTCGATCGGCGGCCCGGACAGCACATCGACCAGCTCACCACGCGCAAGTTCGCCACGCACCTGAAGCTCCGGTGCCAGGCCCCAGCCGAGCCCGCTTCGTAACAGGCGCACAAAGCCTTCCGACGATGGGCACAGGTGGTGAAGGAGGATCTCCCCGCCGCCGACCGCCGCCATGTAGCGATGCTGCAGCTGGTCGTCCGGGCCGAATACCACGGCAGGAACACGCCCCAGGTCCGCCGCACGCGCGCCCCGCTGGAAATGTCGCTCGATGAACGCCGGGCTGGCCAGGGCGCGATAACGCATCGCCCCGAGAAACTGGCTGCGCGCGCCCGCCACCGGCCGCTCCGCAGCGCAGACGCACGCCGCAACCTCCCCTGCGCGCATGCGCTTGAGCCCGACCGCCTGATCTTCCACCACGTGATCGAGCAGCACCCGGTTCTCGGCGCAGAACGGCGCCACTGCACCCGCCCACCAGGTCGCCAGGGTGTCGGCATTGAGGGCGATACGCAGGCGTTCCGGCAGGCGGTTTTCATCCAGCGCCGGGACCTGTCCCTGCAAGTCGCGTTCGAGCAACCGTACCTGCTGCACATGGTTGAGCAGGCGCTGGCCCAGTTCGGTGGGCCTGGGCGGCGTGTCACGCAGCAATACCGGCTGGCCGACGCGTGCCTCGAGTAGCTTGATCCGCTGCGATATTGCCGACTGCGACAGCCCCAACGCCTGGGCGGCACGCTCGAAACCCGCCTGTTCCACGACCGCCGCCAGCGCAGCCAGCAATTTGTAATCGAACATCAGTTTTCCTAATGCCACCTGAGCATAATTGGTTTCTCTTATAGCTTGCCGATGCCCAGACTCGCCAGCAGAAAACGAACGAGGCATGCGGCATGAATGCGATCTGGCAGAGCTATATCAACGGACTTCTGGTGGCGGCGGGGCTGATCATGGCGATCGGCGCCCAGAACGCCTTCGTGCTCGCCCAGAGCCTGCGCCGCGAACACCACCTGCCGGTAGCAGCGCTGTGCATCGTCTGCGATGTCCTGTTGGTCAGCCTCGGAGTGTTCGGGCTGGCCGCACTGCTGGCGAGCAGCCCGCTGTTGCTGGAGACCACCCGTTGGGGCGGCGTAGCCTTTCTGCTCTGGTACGGCACGTTGGCCTTGCGCCGCGCGGCCAGACCGCAGAGCCTGCGCAGCGAAGATGCACAGCCTCGCCCCCTGCGCGCCGTGCTGTTGGCAGCGCTGGCGGTGACGCTGCTCAACCCACATGTCTATCTGGATACCGTGGTGCTGATCGGCACGCTCGGTGCGCAGCAACCGGAACCGGGCGCTTACACGCTCGGCGCGGCCAGCGCGTCGACCCTCTGGTTTATGACACTGGCCCTGGGCGGTGCCTGGCTGGCGCCTTGGCTTGCCCGCCCGCTGACCTGGCGCCTGATCGACCTCGGCGTGGCCGCCATGATGTTCGCCATCGCCGCGCAACTCGCATTCGCCGGCTGAACTGGCGGTACGCTGCGGCGCCCTGCCACGTCATTTTTCGCAGTGACCAAGGAACGCCATCGCCTGCCCTGCGGTCCACGCAAGGCACAGCCGATCGTCCGCAACCGAGGCGCCGCGCCGCAACCGCTCTGGAACCAATAGTCCATACAGTTGCCGCGTGGTTTTGCCGCAGGTCGGGTGCTATGATCGCTGGCTCGCAGACATGGAGCGGAAGGCTTCAGTCTGTCTGTTCGGCCGACCGTGAACGGCCAGAGATTGCGCAAGCATGTAGCGAGCGAAGGGAACGACAGAGGCAAGAGCAGGACGCGATGCATCGCCTGCTCACCGGCAACGCCGGCAAACCCCGCACGTCCCTCCGAGCTGGCCGCATCAATCCTCGACACCTGAGTAGGAGATACATCATGGCTTTCGAATTGCCGCCGCTGCCTTACGAAAAGAACGCCCTCGAGCCGCACATGTCCGCCGAGACGCTCGACTACCATCACGACAAGCACCACGCTGCCTACGTGACCAATCTGAACAACATGATCCCGGGCACCGAGTTCGAAGGCAAGGATCTGGAGTCCATCATCAAGACCTCTTCCGGTGGCATCTTCAACAACGCCGCCCAGGTCTGGAACCACACCTTCTTCTGGAACTGCCTGGCGCCGAACGCCGGTGGCCAGCCGACCGGCGCCCTGGCTGATGCCATCAACGCCTCCTTCGGCTCGTTCGACAAGCTCAAGGAAGAGTTCACCAAGACCGCCATCGGCACCTTCGGCTCCGGCTGGGCCTGGCTGGTCAAGAAGTCCGACGGCAGCCTGGGTCTGGCCAGCACCATCGGTGCCGGCAACCCGATGACCGCAGGCGACAAGCCGCTGCTGACCTGCGATGTCTGGGAGCACGCCTACTACATCGACTACCGCAACGCCCGTCCGAAGTTTGTCGAAGCGTTCTGGAACCTGGTGAACTGGGACTTCGTCGCGAAGAACTTCGCAGGCTAAGCCCAAGCAGTGAATCAAAATGCCCGCGCTCATGCGGGCATTTTCATTTAAGGCTCAGGCACGGCCTGCCGCTATAAAGATGCAGGGCAGGACGCCGTAGCGCTACTGCATGCGCGCCCGATGTGCAATGTTTCCTTCGGATGACGGGTCGCGCTTGCATCACGCAAGGCACTGCCTGCACAGTCGCCGCTGCTGACTTACCGGTGTAAATTGCCTCTTTGACGATTGCAGAATGACTATCAATACTTCCGCAACGGCACGGAAAAGGACCTTCATTTGAAGCTGGAAATGCGCAATAGCCTGTCACGGAAGCTCCTGCGTGTAGTCCTGCTATCGGCGCTGGCGGTAGGGCTGGTGCTCAGCTGCGCGCAGATCATCTTCGGCGCCTACAAGACGCGCCAGCTGATCGAGGCCGATGCCCAGCGCATCCTGCGCATGACGCGCGATCCTTCCACCCAGGCCATCTACAGCCTGGATCGGGAAATGGGTGCGCAGGTGATGGAAGGCCTGTTCCAGCACGAATCGATTCGCATGGCCTCGATCGGTCACCCGGACGAAGGCATGCTGGCACTGAAGATCCGCCCGCCCATCAGCCTGCCGACCCGCTGGCTGACCGACCCGATCCTTCACCAGGATCGCCAGTTCTCCATTCCGCTGATCGGCAAGCCGCCCTACAACGAGTATTACGGCGAACTGCGGATCACCCTGGACACGGCCCAGTACGGCCAGGAATTCGTCAACGACTCCATCGTCATCTTCATCGTCGGCATTCTGCGCGCCCTCACCCTGGGGCTGGTGCTCTTCCTGATCTACCAGTGGCTGCTGACCCGCCCGCTGACCAAGCTCATCGAGCACCTGGCACAGATCAATCCGGACCGCCCCGGCGAGCACAAACTGCCGATGATCCGAGGGCATGAGCGCAACGAGCTGGGCCTCTGGGTGGAAACCGCCAACGGCCTGCTGGCCTCCATCGAGCACAACATGCATCTGCGCCAGGAAGCCGAGAGCAGCCTGCATCGCATGACCCAGTACGACTCCCTGACCGGCCTGCCCAACCGGCAGCAGTTGCAAAGCCAGCTGGACCATATCCTCGACGAGGCACGCCGCCTGCAACGACGGGTCGCCGTACTCTGCCTGGGGCTCGACGACTTCAAGGGCATCAACGAGCAGTACAGCTACCAGGCGGGCGACTGCCTGCTCAAGGGGTTGGCGGATCGCCTGCGCGAATCGGCGGGTCGCCTGGGTGCACTGGCGCGGCTGGGCGGTGACCAGTTCGTGCTGGTGCTCAGCGGCATCGAACAACCCTATGAGGCTGCCGAACTGGCCCAGGCCGTGCTCGACGACCTGGATAATCCGATCGACCTGGACGGCCACCCGATTCGTCTGCGCGCCACCATCGGCATCACGCTGTACCCCGAGGATGGCGACAATACCGAGAAGCTGCTGCAAAAGGTCGAGCAGACCATGACGCTGGCCAAGAGCCGCTCACGCAACCGCTATCAGTTCTACGTCGCCAGCATCGACAGCCAGATGCGCGCGCGGCGGGAGCTGGAGAAGGATCTCAGCGAAGCCCTCAAGCGCAACGAGTTCCACTTGGTCTACCAGCCGCAGGTCGACTATCGGCAGAACCGCATCACCGGGGTCGAGGCGCTGATTCGCTGGAAGCATCCGCAGGGCAGGCTGGTACCGCCGGGCCTTTTCATACCTCTGGCCGAGCAGAACGGCAGCATCATCGAAATCGGCAAGTGGGTGCTCGACCAGGCCTGCAGCCAGCTGCGCCAGTGGCACGCCCAGGGCCATACCGGGCTGCGTGTGGCGGTGAACCTGTCCACCGTGCAGCTGCGTCATCCGCAGCTGCCAGCCATGATCGGCGAGCTGCTGCAGGCCCATCAGTTGCCCGCCGAGACCCTCGAACTGGAGGTCACCGAGACTGGCCTGATGGAAGATATCGACGCGGCGGCGCACAACCTGCACAGCCTGCGACGCTCCGGCGCGCTGATCGCCATCGACGACTTCGGCACCGGCTATTCCTCGCTGAGCTATCTGAAAAGCCTGCCACTGGACAAGATCAAGATCGACAAGAGCTTCGTGCAGGACATCGGTCAGGACGAGGGCGCAACCATCGTCCGGGCGATCATCCAGCTGGGCAAGAGCCTCGGCATGACCGTGATCGCGGAAGGCGTCGAAACTCCTGAGCAGGAAGCCTACCTGATCGCCGAGGGCTGCCAGGAAGGCCAGGGCTACTACTACAGCAAGCCCCTGCCGGCGCGGGATCTCGACCTGCTGCTGCGCCAGTCGGCGCCCTTCGATCGAGCGGGCAACTCCGAGCTGCGCTAGTCGCGCGGCCACTTCGGCATGCTGCGCCCAAGCGCTGGCCAGCGCCGGCGACTTGCGCCACACTCGGCGCCCTTCTGGCCCATCGCGGCCGACGACGAGCCGCCCATGAAACGCTTCGTACTGCTGGATACCGCCGCCATTCCCGCCGGGGGCGCCTTGTGTCTGTTCGAATATGGCGACGATTTCGTCATCAAGATCCAGGGAGGCAACGGCAACCAGCTGATGAACACTCGCACGCACGGCTCGGAAGACGCGCTGGCGGAAATCCCCTGCAAACGGATCGCCAGCCGAGCGCAGGTTCGAGTACTGATCGGCGGGCTGGGGATGGGCTTTACCCTCGCCTCGGCCCTGCGCCAGCTGGGCGCGGACGCCGAGGTACTGGTCGCCGAGCTGGTGCCCGGGGTCATCGAATGGAACCGCGGCGCGCTCGGCGAGAAGTCCGGCCATCCGCTGCGCGATGCTCGCACCCGGGTACTGAACCAGGATGTTGCCGAGCTGCTCCGGGCTCAGCCAGAGGGCTTCGACGCGATCATGCTGGATGTCGACAACGGCCCCGAGGGCCTGACGCAGAAGCGCAACAGCTGGCTCTATTCGCTGGATGGCCTCGATGCCTGCGCCCGCGCCTTGCGGCCGGGCGGCGTACTGGCGGTGTGGTCGGCCAGCGCTGACCGGGCCTTTTCCGAGAAGCTCGCCAGAGCCGGCTTCAAGGCCGAGGAGGTGCAGGTGTACGCCCATGGCAACCGCGGCACCCGACACACCATCTGGATTGCCGACAAGCGCAAGCGCTGAGCGGCCTACCAGGCCATCACCCCCAGCTGCAACGCCAGCCACAGCGCACCTGCCAGACACATCAGCGCGCCGCCCGCCGCCTGCCAGTGGAAGCGTCGCGCCAGCACGTCTTCGCCATGGCTGGACAGCACGAAAGGCAATGCCTCCGCCGGCCGCGTCAGGTGATGCAACGCCGGCGCCGCGCTCTGCTGGCGATGCCGGTCTTCGGCCTCGAGCCGCGCCGCCAGGCGCACACGGCTCCATTCCTGCTCATCCAACTGGCCGTCGGCGTTGCTGTCGAAACGCTGCAGCAGACCGGCGAAATCACCCTTCCACTCGCGAATCACCTCGCGCTTGGCGGCGGGCAGATCCAGCCCGTGCCGACCGCCACCACGGGTGCGGAAATCGCCGATGGCGTAAAGCGGCTCGCCTTCGTGCAGCCGCTCTTCGGTATAGCGGTAGCGTTTGCCACTGCTGAACAGGCCCAGCCAGCCGCTCGGCGCAACGCCACGAGGGTGGCGCAGATCGCCGGTCCAGACCCGGCGAAAGGCTGGATGGACGTCCGCGCCACGCGGATCGATCAGGCATTCGCCGGTGGCGTCGGCCAGACGCAGCCAGGCTTCGCTGGTGCCGCGCTCCACCACGTTCCAGCTGCTGCGCTTGCCATTGGAGCGGTACTCCTCGATACGGTAGCGCCACCACAGACAAGACTCGCCGGTCAGCGGCGCCACCGGCGGTGGCACCGCCAGCTCGCGCAGCACGCCGACCAGCTCGACATAGCCTTGGGCCGCTGACCGAATGCGCGATGTCGGGGTGTCCAGCAGATGGCGCGCACGCGACCAGCGATCGATGCATATCCATGCACCGCCGACGCAAAGGGCTGCCGCCAGGACGTAAGTGAACAGCTGACCGGGATCCATCTCAGCCAAACAGCGCCTTGAGGTTCACGTCGGCCTTCTCCGCCTCGCTGAACTGCAGCAGCGCCGCCTCCTTGAAACCGAATGCACGGGCAAGGACGACATCGGGAAATTGCTCGATGCGAACGTTGTTCAGGTTCACGGCCTCGTTGTACAGCTCGCGGCGATCGGCGATGCCGCTCTCCAGGCCGCTGATACGCTGCTGCAGATGCCGAAAGCTGTCGTTGGCCTTGAGCTCGGGATAGTTCTCGGCCAGCGCGAAGAGCCGCCCAAGCCCGGCCCGCAGTCCGGTCTCGGCCTGCCCCAGCGCGCCGACGTCGCCCAGCTCGCGCGCACTGGAAACCGCGTTGCGGGCACTGATCACCTGCTCCAGCGTGTTGCGCTCGTGCTGCATGTACTGGCGGCAGGTCTCCACCAGTTTGGGCAGTTCTTCATGACGCTGGCGCAACAGCACGTCGATGTTCGCCCAGGCCTTGCCGACGCCATGCTTCAGACGCACCAGACCGTTGTAGAGGATCACCCCATAGGCGGCGACGAGGAACAGCACCACCAGCACAACCACCATACTCAAGCTCATCCCTTTCTCCAGGCAGTTCCAGAACGCCAGCATTCTATCGGCAGCTGTGTAACGCGATAGAGAGCCGGCGCACGCATTGGCTTTGCACAAAATGAAAATCTTTCGCATTATTGACCGCTTCCGAGCAGTCCTCGGCTTCGTTCACTCGCACGCAAAGGAACCCGCATATGCTACGCACCCCCATCTGGGCAACCGCCAGCCTTCTCGCCGTGGCCATCTCCCTCGCCGGTTGCGGTGAAGACAAGACGCCCACGAACCAGACCGCGGCCCCGCAGAGCACAACCGAAAGCGTGCCGGCCGAGCAGGCGCAGAAGCCTGACGAGAAGGCCGCCAAGGCTGTGGTCAGCCACTATGCCGATCTGGCGCTGGCCGTGTTCAGCGATGCCCATGCCACCGCAGTGCAGCTCCAGCAGGCCATCGACGCCCTGCTCGCCAACCCCAGCGAAGAAACCCTGCAGGCCGCTCGCCAGGCCTGGCTGGCCGCCCGCGTGCCCTACATGCAGACCGAGGTGTTCCGCTTCGGCAACCCGGTGGTGGACGAGTGGGAGGGCCAGCTCAACGCCTGGCCGCTGGACGAAGGCCTGATCGATTACGTCGAAGGCGACTACCAGCATGCGCTGGGCAACCCGGGCGCCAATGCCAACATCATCGCCAACACCGAGCTGCAGGTCGGCGAAGACAAGATCGACACCAGCGAGATCACCGCGGAGCTGCTGACCAGCCTCAACGAGCTGGCCGGCTCCGAGGCCAACGTTGCCACCGGCTACCACGCCATCGAGTTCCTTCTCTGGGGCCAGGACCTCAACGGCACCGGTCCCGGTGCGGGCGAGCGGCCGTACACCGACTACGTCGAAGGCGAAGGCTGCACCGGCGGCAACTGTGACCGTCGTCGTACCTATCTGAAGGTGGCCACCGACCTGCTGGTCAGCGATCTGCAGGAGATGGTCGAGCAGTGGCAGCCGGGCGCCGAGAACTATCGCGCCAGCCTGGAAGCCGAATCGGCGGAGAACGGCCTGCGCAAGATGCTGTTCGGCATGGGCAGCCTGTCGCTCGGCGAACTGGCCGGCGAGCGCATGAAGGTCGCCCTGGAAGCCAATTCCACCGAAGACGAGCACGACTGCTTCAGCGACAACACCCACAACTCGCACTTCTACAATGCCCGCGGCATCCGCAACGTCTATCTGGGCGAGTACAAGCGCGTGGACGGCAGCACCCTGACCGGTCCGAGCCTGGCCTCGCTGGTCCAGGGCGTGAGCCCGGAGGTGGACAGCACGCTGAAGACCGACCTGGAAAGCACCGAAGCCAAGCTGCAGGTGCTGGTGGAAAGCGCCAACAACGGCGAAGCCTTCGACCAGCTGATCGCCGCCGACAATGCCGAAGGCCAGGAAAAGGTGCGCAACGCGATCGCCGCGCTGGTCAAGCAGACCGCGTCCATCGAACAGGCCGCTGCTGCCCTCAGCATCAGCGACCTCAACCCGGACACCGCCGATCACGAATTCTGATCGGGAGCGGCACGGGCGCCGCACGCTGGCGCCCGTGGCTCCGTTCGGCGACCAGCCGGCGGCGGAGCCTGCAATCCGCCGCATCCTCAAATGCAAATCCCTCTTATTCCATTTCGATTAGGCTGCTAAGATTCGCGGCTTAATCCAACGCTCCGCAGGTAACCCCGATGCGTCCGTCGTTTCGCCGCTTCTTCCCGCTGCTGGCCGTGTTTCTGGCTGCCTGCGGCAACGACGAAACCCCGCGCTTCGAGCAGGCCGAGCCCGGCGAAGCCCTCTCGGGCGGTAGCGCCACGGTGATGAAGTTCGACCAGAACGCGTTCTCCATGCCATCGGCCAACCTGGCACCGATACGCCGACTCGACTTCAGCGTCGGCAACAGCTTCTTCCGCAACCCCTGGGTCATCGCGCCCGCGTCCACTACCGCACGCGATGGTCTCGGCCCGCTGTTCAACACCAACGCCTGCCAGAACTGTCACATCAAGGACGGGCGCGGGCATCCGCCGGCAGCCGATGCCGCCAGCGCCGTCTCGATGCTGGTACGTCTGTCCATTCCGGCCGGCCCGGAACACGCCGAAGTCGTCCGCGAGCGCGGCATCGCACCGGAGCCGAGCTATGGCGGCCAGCTGCAGGACATGGCGATTCCCGGCGTCGCGCCGGAGGGCAAGGTGCGCCTGCGTTACTCCACCGAGCGCGTGCGTTTCGCCGATGGCAGCGAAGTCGAGCTCCGTAGACCGGAGATCGAACTGAGCGAGCTGGGGTACGGCGACATGCATCCCGACACCCTGATGTCGCCGCGCATCGCACCGCCGATGATCGGCCTCGGGCTGCTGGAAGCCATCCCAGAGGAAGCGCTGCTGGCCAATGCCGACCCCGACGATCGCAATGGCGACGGCATTTCCGGCCGACCCAATCGGGTGTTCGACCAGACCAGCCGGCAGACCGTCATCGGCCGTTTCGGCTGGAAGGCCGGCCAGCCGAGCCTGAACCAGCAGAACGCCGACGCCTTCTTCAACGACATGGGACTGTCCACCAGCCTGTTCAGCGGCAGCAGCTGCACCGAGCGGCAGGTCGAATGCCGGGCGATGTCCGACGGCGGCGAGCCTGAGGTAAGCGACAACATCCTCGCCCAGGTGCTGTTCTACACGCGCAACCTCGGCGTACCGGCACGGCGCAACGTTGGTGATCCGCAGGTACTGGCCGGCAAGACACTGTTTCACCGCGCCGGCTGCCACGGCTGCCACGTACCACAGTTCACCACCGCCGCCGAGGCCGCGGAGCCCGAGCTGGCCAATCAGGCGATCCGCCCCTATACCGACCTGCTGCTGCACGACATGGGCGAAGGCCTGGCCGACCACCGCCCCGAGTTCGAAGCCAGCGGCCGCGAGTGGCGCACCCCACCGCTGTGGGGCATCGGCCTGACCAAGACGGTCAGTGGACATACCCAGTTCCTGCATGACGGGCGCGCCCGCAACCTGCTCGAAGCCATTCTCTGGCACGGCGGCGAAGCGGAGCGATCGCGCCAGATCGTGCTGGGCTTCGATCAGGACGAACGCAACGCACTGCTGAGCTTCCTCGAGTCGCTCTGAGTGAACACATGTATCCATGCTTTCCCGGCGCGAGAGCGCTGCAAACCGGCAATGCCGACGAGGACACCATGATTCGTTCCAACACCCTGCGCATGGCCAGCGGCGGTCTGTTGACCGCCCTGCTGCTGAGCGCCTGCACGCCTGCCGATCCGCAGGCCGAAACCAGCAAGGCGCTGACCGATGGCGTCCTGCTGCCCGCCTACACCCACTGGGCCGAAACCGACCGTCGCCTGGCGGCCAGCGCCATAGCCTACTGCGCCGACAACCAGACCCTCGAAGAGGCGCGCGAAGCCTTCGTCCATGCGCAGACGGCCTGGGCCGGCCTGCAACCCTTGCTGATAGGCCCGATGGGCGAAGGCAACCTGGCCTGGCAGGTGCAGTTTTGGCCGGACAAGAAAAACCTGGTCGCGCGTCAGGTCACGGCCCTGCTCGGGGCCAAGCCCAACCTCACGCAGGCCGATCTGGACGGTGCCAGCGTCGTCGTACAGGGTCTCAGCGCCTACGAGTACGTTCTCTTCGACAAGACGATCGATCTCGGCGACAGCGCAACCAAGGCCCGCTACTGCCCGCTGCTGACATCCATTGGTGAACACCAGCAGCAGCTTGCCGCCGGCGTGCTGCAGCAGTGGGAAGACAAGGACGGCATGGCCGACCAGTTGCGCAGCTTCCCCAACGAGCGCTATGCCGAGCCAAGCGAGGCGATCGCCGAGCTGCTGCGAGTCCAGGTCACCGCCCTCGATGGCCTGAAGAAGAAGCTCGGCGCCCCGCTCGGTCGACAGACCAAGGGCCATCCGCAGCCTTACCAGGCCGAGGGCTGGCGCAGCGACACCACGCTGGCCAGCATCGCCGCAGCGGTCAAGGGTGCCGAAAGCCTCTGGCTAGGCGCGGATAACAACGGCCTGCGTTCGCTACTGCCTGCCGAGCAGGCGGACCTGGCGCAGCGCATCGACGCCGCTTACGCCCAGCTGCTGCAGCACCTGGGCGGGCTGACGCAACCATTCGGCGCGCAGCTGGCGGAGGAACAGGGCCGCAGCGAACTGGATGCGCTCTACCAGGGCATCGACCGTCTGCATCGCCTGCACCAGCAGGAGCTGGCCCGCGCCCTCGGCGTGCAGATCGGCTTCAACGCTCACGACGGGGACTGAGATGAAACGTCGAACCCTGCTCGGTCTGGGTGGCGCCGTGCTCGCGGCAAGTGGTATCGCGGGCTGGAGTCTGAGCCGTCATGGCGGGCAGCCGGTGCTGCTCTCCGCACGCAACGATCAGCAGGGACGACACTATGCCGTCGGCTATCGGCTCGACGGGAGCCAGGTGTTCGCCACCCCGGTCGACGAGCGCTGCCATGACGTGTATCCGCATCCCTACCTGCCGCTGGCGGTGTTCGTCGGTCGGCGCCCTAGCCGCGAGAGTTACCTGATCGATTCGCGTGACGGACGCCTGCTGCAGGTGCTGGCGTCGCCACCCAACCGGCACTTCTACGGCCACGGCGTGTTCCACCGCGATGGCGAATGGTTCTACACCACCGAGAACGACACCCGCGACGCTGGCCGTGGCGTGCTTGGTGTCTACCGCCTGCAAGGCAGAGAGCTGGTGCGCGTCGGCGAGCACGCAACCCATGGCATCGGCCCCCACCAGCTGCTGTGGATGCCGGATCACGAAACCCTGGTGATCGCCAACGGCGGCATCCGCACCGAGGCCGACAGCCGCGAGATGATGAATCTCGACGCCATGGAGCCGAGCCTGGTGCTGCTGCGTCGCGACGGCAGCCTGGTCAGCAAGGAACAACTGCCGGAGCGCATGAACAGCGTGCGCCACCTCGCCGTCGCCGCCGACGGCACGGTCGTCAGCGGCCAGCAGTACGAAGGCGACCCGATGGACCGCGTGCCGCTGCTGGCGATCAAGCGGCCCGGGCAGCCCTTCCAGCACTTCCCGCTGGGCGAGGCGCAGCGGCAGATCATGAACCAGTACACCGCCAGTCTCGCCATCCACGACGAGCTGCGGCTGCTGGCCGTCACCGCGCCACGCGGCAACAAGGTGTTCATCTGGGACCTGGACAGTGCCGCGCTGCGCCAGGAGGCTCACCTGCCCGATTGCGCTGGCGTCGCGGCAGTCGCCGAGGGCTTCGTGGTCAGCTCCGGACAGGGCCGCTGCCGCCTGTTCGACTGCCGCGGCGAGCGTTTCACCAGTACGCCGCTGCAGATGCCGGCAGGGCTCTGGGACAACCATCTGCGCATCGTCTAGCTCAAGAAACACGTCACCCGGCCGATGTGCTGGGCAACGGCAGGGATGCTCATTGACGTTTTCTCAAACGACGAGACCTTGCCCGCGCTGATCGGCGGCAGCCTGCTGCTGACGCTCCTCATCGCCCTCGGCTGCATCCGCATGCTCAGCAGCGATATCGACCAATTCCAGACGCTGCTCGACGGGCCGCTTGCTGAGCTGCAACTGATCGACGAGGCCAACCTCGAGTTCAAGGTGCAGGTGCAGGAATGGAAGAACGTGCTGCTGCGCGGCAAGCAGCTCGAAAATCGCAACCGCTACTGGAGCCAGTTCGAGGCACAGGAAGCCAAGGTGCAGAAGGTTCTTGGCGATCTGCTCGTGCTGAGTGCCGACGAACCGGAGCTGGCCGGACAGATCGAGCGCCTGCGCAACGAGCATCGAACGCTGGGCGGCGCCTACCGCAAGGGCCTGGACGCCTTCATCGCCGCCGGCAGCGACCCGCTTGCCGGTGATGCTGCGGTGGCCGGGATCGACCGTGCCACCAGCGCCCAGCTCAGCGAACTGGTCAAGCAGCTGCATGCGGCCGCCCGGCAGCGTTCGGAGGCGATACAGGCCGATGCCGAAGCCACCGCGCTGCTCGGCCCGGTCATCATGATCCTGGCCGGCGTGGTGGTGGCGCTACTCAGCCTGTGGCTGGTCAATCGACGCATCATCGAGCCGATCCGCACGCTGATCGAGCACATCGCGCGTCTCAGCCAGGGCAAGTTCGCCGAGCGGGTGGACGCCAGCCGCGCCGACGAACTCGGCCGACTCGCGGTTGCCGCCAACGTGCTGCGCGATTTTCTCGCCGATACCTTCACCCGCCTACAGCAGAGCACCTCCAATCTGGACAGCGCTAGCGGCGAACTGAACGCCATCGCCAGGCTGATGGCCGATGGCGCCCGCGAGCAGTTCTCGCGCACCGATCAGGTTGCCACCGCCATGCACGAGATGTCGGCAACTGCCCAGGAAGTCTCGCGCCATGCTGCCGAAGCGGCGCAGGCCGCCGATGCCGCCGATCACGCCGCGCAACAGGGCGAGGCGGTGATGCGCGGCACCATCGCCAGCATCACCGACATGAGCAGCGAGATCGCCAGCACCGCCGACGTCATTCGCCGGCTGGAGGGCGACAGCGGTCGGATCGGCAAGGTGCTGGAAGTGATCCGCGGCATCGCCGACCAGACCAACCTGCTGGCGCTCAATGCCGCCATCGAGGCGGCCCGTGCCGACGACGCCGGCCGCGGTTTTGCCGTGGTGGCCGACGAGGTGCGCACCCTGGCCCAGCGCACCGCCGAATCCACCGCCGAGATCCACCAGATCATCGATACCGTGCAGACCGGCGCAAGCAATGCGGTGCGTGCCATCGAGAGCGGCCAGGTGCGCAGCGAACAGGGGGTCGGCCAGGTGACCGAGGCCGGACTGATGCTGCAACGCATCACCGAGGCCGTGGAGGCGATCCGCGACATGAACCGGCAGATCGCAACCGCGGCCGAGGAACAGACAGCGGTGGCCGAGGACATCTCGCGCAACCTCACCGAGATCACCTCCATCGCCACCATCAACCAGCAGAACGTCGAACGCACCGAAACCGCCAGTCAGAACCTGCACGGCCTGTCGGCGCAGCTCACCGAGGTCACCCGCCGCCTCGCTGGCTGACGATCAGCGGGGCGGCCCGACAGCCTGTCGCCCGCCCCGTCTTTCGGTGGCCCTGCGCCCCCTCTCCCCCTTTACTTGCTTCCGATTCGGGACTAAGTTCCTCCCTCCCCGGTCCGGCTGCGCCAGTGCAGCCACCGTCCAAGCGACGCTGACCGGACGTTCGAACGGCTGCCTCGATCACGGCAGTAGACAGCCGGCTCACATCTCCAAGGAAATCGGAAAATGTTGCGCCGCATGCTGTTTATGCTGGGCGCGGTGGTCGTCGTCGTTGCGATCCTTGCCGCACTCAAGTTCAACTCGATCTATCAACAGATTCAGCAGTTCCAGGCACCCAAGCCGGCTATCGATGTCGAGGCGGAAGTTGCCCGACGCATGGACTGGCAGAGCCGCCTGCCGGCGATCGGCACGCTCAAGGCATCGCAGGGCATCGACCTCAGCGTCGAGATCGCCGGCACCATCACCGACGTGCAGTTCCAGTCCGGCGAGAAGGTCAGCAAGGGCCAGGCCATCGTGCTGCTGGACAGCGAAATGGAGCAGGCCAGCCTGGTCAGCGCCGAGGCGGACCTCAGCCTGGCCCGCCTGGAGTTCCAGCGCGCCCGCAGCCTGCTGGATCGCCAGGCCATCTCCCGTAGCGAATACGACCGTCTCAATGCCCAGTCACAGAAGGCCGAGGCCAGCGTCGCCCAGCTGCGTGCCAGCCTGGCGAAGAAGCGCATCCTCGCGCCCTTCTCCGGCACCATCGGCATCCGCCAGGTGGATGTGGGTGATTACATCGCTGCCGGCACGCCCATCGCCACGCTGCAGGATCTCTCCACGCTCTACGTCGACTTCTTCCTGGCCGAACAGCACGTACCGCTGCTGGCGCTCGGGCAGAAGGTGCAATTGCGCGTGGCGGCCTACCCGGACGAGCGGTTCGAAGGCGTGATCAGCGCGCTGAACCCGAAGGTGGAAACCACAACCCGCAACGTGCAGGTCCGCGCCGAGCTGGTCAACCCCGACGGTCGTCTGTTGCCTGGCATGTTCGCCGACCTGCAGGTCCTGTTGCCGACCGAAAACGCGCAGGTGGTTGTGCCGGAAACGGCCATCACCTACACGCTGTACGGCAACTCGGTGCTGCTGGTGACCGAAGGCACGCCGCCTGAAGGGGTCAGCCGCGACGAGCCGTACCTGGTGGTCGAGCGCCGCTTCGTCACCACAGGCGAGCGTCGCGACGGCCTGGTGGTGGTCCTCGACGGCCTGGAAGGCGGCGAACAGGTGATCACCGCCGGCCAGCTCAAGCTCGACAGCGGCACCCATGTCGCCATCGCCGAGAACCGCACGCTCAAGCTCGACGGCGCCGAGCCGGCGTCCGAATAAGGGGCCTGCCGCTCCGGCGGCAGCGCCACATCGAACAGTTCCAGGGACTTGCCCATGGCCTTCACCGATCCCTTCATCCGCCGCCCGGTACTGGCGAGCGTCATCAGTCTGCTGATCGTGCTGCTCGGCATCCAGGCCTTCAACAGCCTGACCATCCGCCAGTACCCGCAGATGGAAAGCGCACTGATCACGGTGACCACCGCCTACCCCGGCGCCAACGCCGAAACCATTCAGGGCTATATCACCCAGCCGTTGCAGCAGAGTCTTGCCAGCGCCGAAGGGGTGGACTACATGACCTCGGTCAGCCAGCAGAACGCCTCGGTGATCTCGGTCTACGCGCGCATCGGCGCCGACACCGATCGCCTCTACACCGAGCTGCTCAGCCAGGCCAACTCGGTCAAGAACCAGCTGCCGCAGGACGCCGAGGACCCGGTGCTGAACAAGCAGGCGGCCGATTCCACCGCGCTGATGTACATCAGCTTCTACAGCGACCAGCTGTCCAACCCGCAGATCACCGACTACCTGTCGCGAGTCATCCAGCCCAAGCTGGCGACGCTGCCGGGCATGGCCGAGGCGGAGATCCTTGGCAACCAAGTGTTCGCCATGCGCCTGTGGCTGGACCCGGTGAAGCTGGCAGCCTACGGCGTCTCCGCGGGCGACGTGAACGAGGCGGTGCGCAAGTACAACTTCCTCTCGGCAGCCGGCGAAGTGAAAGGCCAGTACGTAGTCACCAGCATCAACGCCGACACCGAGCTGAAGACGCCGGAAGCGTTCGCCGCCATCCCGCTCAAGACCCAGGGCGACAGCCGCGTCCTGCTGGGTGACGTGGCACGGGTGGAGATGGGCGCCGAAAGCTACAACTCGATCAGCTCGTTCGACGGTATTCCCTCGGTCTATATCGGTATCAAGGGCACGCCCAGCGCCAACCCGCTGGACGTGATCAAGGAAGTGCGCGCGATCATGCCGCAGATCGAGGCACAGCTGCCGCCGGGCCTGAAGGCGACCATCGCCTACGACGCCACCGAGTTCATCCAGGCGTCCATCGACGAGGTGGTGAAGACCCTGGCCGAGGCCGCGGTGATCGTCATCGTCGTGGTCTTCCTGTTCCTCGGCTCGCTGCGCACGGTGCTGATTCCGGTGGTGACCATCCCGTTGTCGATGATCGGCGTGCTGTTCTTCATGCAGGCGATGGGCTATTCGATCAACCTGCTGACGCTGCTGGCCATGGTGCTGGCGATCGGCCTGGTGGTGGACGATGCCATCGTCGTGGTGGAGAACATCCACCGGCACATCGAGCAGGGCAAATCGCCGTTCCAGGCGGCGCTCGACGGCGCCCGGGAGATCGCCATGCCGGTGGTCTCGATGACCATCACCCTGGCCGCGGTCTATGCTCCCATCGGCTTCCTGCAGGGGCTGACCGGTGCGCTGTTCCAAGAGTTCGCCCTGACCCTGGCCGGCGCCGTGCTGATTTCCGGTGTGGTGGCGCTGACGCTATCGCCGATGATGTGTTCGAAGCTGCTGCGCCACGAAGAGAACCCCAGCGGCTTCGCCCATCGCCTGGATGAGCTGTTCGAACGCCTCAAGCAGCGCTACCAGCGCGCCCTGCACGGCACCCTCAACACCCGCCCGGTGGTCCTGGTGTTCGCCGTGCTGGTGCTGGCGCTGATTCCGGTGCTGCTGATGTTCACCGAGAGCGAACTGGCGCCCGAGGAGGACCAGGGTATCGTCTTCATGATGGCCAGCGCACCGAAGACCGCCAACCTGGACTACCTGAACGCCTATACCGACCAGTTCCTGGAGATATTCAAGAGCTTCCCGGAGTACTACTCCTGGTTCCAGATCAACGGCTTCGATGGCGTGCAGAGCGGCATTGGCGGCTTCCTGCTCAAACCCTGGGACGAGCGCGAACGCTCGCAGATGGAAATCCTGCCCGAGGTACAGGCCAAGCTCGATCGCCTGCCCGGCCTGCAGATCTTCGGTTTCAACCTGCCTTCGCTGCCCGGCACCGGCGAAGGCCTGCCGTTCCAGTTCGTGATCAATACCGCCAACGACTACGAAACGCTGCTGCAGGTGACCGAGCGCATCCGCAAGCGCGCCGAGGAGTCCGGCAAGTTCGCCTTCCTCGATGTGGACCTGGCGTTCGACAAGCCGGAGATCGTGGTCGAGATCGACCGCGAGAAGGCCGCGCAGATGGGCGTCTCCATGGAAGACCTCGGCCTGACCCTGAGCACCCTGCTCGGCGAGGGCGAGATCAACCGCTTCACCATCGAGGGCCGCAGTTACAAGGTCATCGCCCAGGTCGAACGCGCCTACCGCGACAACCCCGACTGGCTGAGCAACTACTACGTGCGCAACCAGCAGGGCCAGATGCTGCCGCTCTCGACCTTGATCAAGGTACGCGACCGCGCCCGGCCGACTCAGCTCAAGCAGTTCCAGCAGCTCAACGCCGCGATGATCCAGGGCTTTCCCATCGTCAGCATGGGCGAGGCGATCGAAACGCTGCAGACCATCGCCCGCGAGGAAGCGCCGGAGGGCTTCAGCTTCGATTACGCCGGCGCGTCGCGGCAGTACGTGCAGGAAGGCAATGCGCTGTACCTGACCTTTGCCCTGGCGCTGGCGGTGATCTTCCTGGTCCTGGCCGCACAGTTCGAGAGCTTCCGCGATCCGCTGGTGATCCTGGTCACCGTACCGTTGTCCGTGTGCGGGGCGCTGGTGCCGCTGTTCCTCGGCCTGTCGAGCATGAACATCTATACCCAGGTGGGCCTGGTGACGCTGATCGGTCTGATCAGCAAGCACGGCATCATGATCGTCGAGTTCGCCAACCAGCTGCGTCGTGAGCGCGGCCTGAGCCGCCGCGAAGCGGTGGAAGAAGCGGCGGCGATTCGCCTGCGGCCGGTGCTGATGACCACCGCAGCGACAGTGTTCGGCATGGTGCCGCTGATCATCGCCAGTGGGGCCGGCGCCGTCAGCCGGTTCGACATCGGCCTGGTGATCGCCACCGGGATGTCGGTGGGCACGCTGTTCACGCTGTTCGTGCTGCCTGCCGTCTATGAACTGCTGGCCAGGCCGGACAAGGCACCGCAGCAGGCCGCCGAGCCCGGCATCGCCTGACGCCAGAGGCGTTAGCGCATGCCTTGTGACAGGCCGTAGAGAAGCAGGAGCAGATCCTGATCGGGGCGCGCCGCCTCGAAGCGGGATTTGCTGCCTGGCGGCAACGGGCAATAGCTGCGGCTTTCGCTGCTCTGCACCAGTGTCGCTCCGGGCTCATTCCATGCCGCTACGCAAAGCGTGGTCACTCCGAGCGCGCCGATGAGGAACAATCCTCGAGCGATTTCCAGCTTCATGGCGTAAACCCTTGATTAGGCGGTGGTTAACTGACCGTAGCTCAGCTAGTTAATTCCTGCGTTCTTTTTGACGAACGGTCGAGGATGCACTGAACGGCACGCAAAAAAAACCCCGCACGAGGCGGGGTTCTTTTTATGAAGCCAAGGGGCCGGTCGGCTTACATCATGCCGCCCATGCCACCCATGCCGCCCATGTCCGGCATGGCCGGGGCCGGCTTGTCTTCTACCACTTCGGCAACCATGGCTTCGGTGGTCACCATCAGACCGCCGATGGAAGCAGCAGCCTGCAGCGCGGAACGAGTGACCTTGGCCGGATCGAGGATACCCATCTCGATCATGTCGCCGTAGGTGTCGGACGCGGCGTTGAAGCCGTAGTTGCCCGAGCCCTGCTTGACCTTGTCGACCACCACGCTCGGCTCGCCGCCGGCGTTGGCAACGATCTGACGCAGCGGAGCTTCGACGGCACGACGCAGCAGCGCGATACCGACGTTCTGGTCTTCGTTGTCACCCTTGAGCTCGGAGATGGCCTGCAGGGCACGTACCAGAGCCACGCCACCGCCAGGCACCACGCCTTCTTCAACGGCCGCACGGGTCGCATGCAGGGCGTCTTCGACGCGGGCCTTCTTCTCTTTCATCTCGACTTCGGTACCGGCACCGACCTTGATCACGGCAACCCCGCCAGCCAGCTTGGCCAGACGCTCTTGCAGCTTTTCCTTGTCATAGTCGGAAGTGGTGTCTTCGATCTGCTTGCGGATCTGCGCCACACGAGCTTCGATGTCGGCCTGGGCACCAGCGCCGTCGATGATGGTGGTGTTTTCCTTGTTCAGCACAACGCGCTTGGCGTTACCCAGGTGCTCCAGGGTAGCGGTCTCCAGGCTCAGGCCGACTTCTTCGGAAATCACGGTACCGCCGGTCAGGATGGCGATGTCCTGCAGCATGGCCTTGCGGCGATCGCCGAAGCCCGGTGCCTTGACCGCAGCGACCTTGACGATGCCGCGCATGTTGTTGACGACCAGGGTGGCCAGGGCTTCGCCTTCCACGTCTTCGGCAACGATCAGCAGCGGACGACCGGCCTTGGCGACGCCTTCCAGCACCGGCAGCAGTTCGCGGATGTTGGAGATCTTCTTGTCGACCAAGAGCAGCAGCGGGTTGTCCAGCTCGGCAACCATGGTGTCCGGCTTGTTGATGAAGTACGGCGACAGGTAGCCGCGGTCGAACTGCATGCCCTCGACAACGGACAGCTCGTTCTCGAAGCCCGAACCTTCCTCAACGGTGATCACGCCTTCCTTGCCCACGCGCTCCATGGCCTCGGCGATGATCTGGCCGATGGACTCGTCGGAGTTGGCGGAGATGGTGCCGACCTGGGCGATGGCCTTGGAGTCGGTGCACGGCTTGGCCAGCTGCTTCAGCTCGGCGACGATGGCGATGGTCGCCTTGTCGATGCCGCGCTTCAGGTCCATCGGGTTCATGCCGGCAGCGACGGCCTTCAGGCCCTCGTTGACGATGGCCTGGGCCAGGACGGTGGCGGTGGTGGTGCCGTCACCGGCCTCGTCGTTGGCCTTGGAGGCAACGTCCTTGACCAGCTGGGCGCCCATGTTCTCGAAGCGGTCCTTCAGCTCGATTTCCTTGGCAACGGAAACGCCGTCCTTGGTGATGGTCGGAGCACCGAAGCTCTTCTCCAGCACCACGTTGCGGCCTTTCGGGCCGAGGGTCGCTTTTACCGCATCAGCCAGGACGTTCACACCGACCAGCATCTTCTTGCGTGCGGAGTCGCCGAATTTGACTTCTTTAGCAGCCATGTTGATTGATCCTCAATTCGTGAATTATGTACGGAGATTCGCGGTAATCAGGCTTCGATGACGGCGAGGATTTCGTTCTCGCTCATCACCAGCAGGTCTTCGCCGTCGACCTTGACGGTGTTGCTGCCGGAGTACGGGCCGAACACCACCTTGTCGCCGACCTTAACGGCCGGAGCGCGCACTTCGCCGTTGTCCAGCACACGTCCGGTACCGACAGCAACGACTTCGCCACGGTTCGGTTTCTCGGCAGCGGAGCCCGGCAGGACGATGCCGCCTGCGGTCTTGGTTTCTTCTTCGCTGCGACGAATCACGACGCGGTCATGCAGAGGACGAAGCTTCATTGTCGATCTCTCCTAGTAGAGTGGTTCCATGCCGATGACCCTTCATCGGCGGGTTGGGCAAATCCGGCTGTGCCGGTTGCGGCCCGCGGTGCGAGCCGCAGAAGACGGACTGTCGAACACGACAGCGACCTTGCGGTGTCCGCTACATGCGGGCGTTCAAGAGCATTTCAAGGGGCGCGGATGAAATTTTCATGGCCGCAAATGAAAAACGGCATGCCTGCTGGCATGCCGGTTATCGCGCGAGCGGATCATTTGTCCTGATCGCGTCGCTCCCATTCGCCCTCGATCACATTGGGCCGTTGCGGGTTGGCGCGGGCCTGCAAGTCGTCGGCGAAGGCGCGCTGACGGCGCATCTGCGCCTCCATGCGACGGTTGATCTGGCGGAACAGGAAGTTGCGTGTCGGCGGGAAGAGCACGATCAGCGCCAGCACGTCACTGATGAAACCGGGCAGGAACAGCAAGCCGCCGCCGATTGCCATCATCAGCCCCTGCAGCATTTCACGCTCGGGCAACTCGCCCCGCGCCAGGCGCTCGCGGGCGCGCCAGGCTGTGGCGAAACCGGCCAGACGCAGCAGCAGAACACCGGCAATGCCGCTGAGCACCAGCAGCAGGATGGTGGCCAGCGCACCGATGGAGCTGCCGACCTTGATCAGTACGAACAGCTCGGCCAGCGGGAACAATAGAAACAGCACAAAGAAGATTCGCATCGATGGTCCTTGGCGGAAGATCAGCTTCCAGTCCTCTGTAGATGGCGGCATCCCGGGCCTAATTCAACCCGGGAGAGAAAAGGCCTGTAACCGGATTATGCGCAGCGCCGCTGAAGCCAAGCTGAACCGCGTCAGCGCCGCGCCATCGCCACCAGCGCCTGGCGCACCGCCCCGGGCGTCGAGCAGGGCTCGGGGAAGGCTATCCAGTGCAGTGCCTGGCCGACACGCAGGTGGAAGCCTTCACTGTCGATACCGGCCATTTGCGCTGGCGTACTCTGCGACAGCCCGGCCTGCTCGACATAGTGGGCGATGGCCGCTGAATGATCATCGTTCATGTGCTCAACCATGCCCCGCTCCACCTCGCCATTCTCGGCAGCGAAGGGATTGGCCAAGGCGACGTCGTCCAGCCAGTGAATTGCACCGAAACCACCGATATAGCGCCAGCGCACCGGCTCCAGCACGCAGAAGTCGAAGTCATGTACCCGGTGGTAGTCCTGCGACTCGGGGAAGTAGCGGTAGTAGCGTTGCGCAGCCGCCTCGACCGCCGCGCCGTCGTCGAGCTGGCGGGCCTCGGCCAGCAGCGTGAGCCGGCCCGCTGCCTGGACGTCCTCGGCGGCGCGCTCACCGACCAGCAGCGAACAGCGCGCATCGGCCTTGAGATTGCGGGTGTGCTGGGCGATCCGACTGATCAGCAGCAGCGGCCAGCCACGCGCGTCCAGGCAATAGGGCACGACCGAGCCGAACGGAAAGCCGGGCATGGCCTGGGAATGGGTGGAGAGCACGCCGCGGTATTCCTTGAGCAAAAGTTGTCGGGCATGCTTGCGGGCTTCGGCGCTCACCTGTGGCTCCTCGATACGGTCCGGGACGACGGAGCGCCCAGCATAACGATTTCCCTGGCGGGCGTCGTTCCCGCTTAACAAGGACAACTAGGAGACGCGCATGCAACTGCAAGACAAGGTCATCATCGTCACTGGCGGCGGCCAGGGCCTCGGCCGTGCCATGGCCGAGCACCTGGCAGGCAGGGGCGCACGCCTGGCTCTGGTGGACCTCAACCAGGACCGTCTGGACGAAGCCGTGGCCGCCTGCAAGGCCGCCGGTGGCGAGGCCCGCGCCTACCTGTGCAACGTCGCCAGCGAGGAGCAGGTCTGCGAGATGGTCGCGCGCGTCGCCGAGGACTTCGGTGGCCTGCATGGGCTGGTCAACAATGCCGGCATCCTGCGCGACGGCCTGCTGCTCAAGGTCAAGGACGGCGAAATCAGCAAGATGAGCCTGGCCCAGTGGCAGGCGGTGATCGACGTCAACCTCACCGGCGTATTCCTCTGCACCCGGGAAGTCGCAGCGAAGATGGTCGAGCTCAAGAGCGAAGGCGCGATCATCAACATCTCGTCGATCTCCCGCGCCGGCAACATGGGCCAGACCAACTACTCCGCGGCCAAGGCCGGTGTCGCCTCGGCTACCGTGGTCTGGGCCAAGGAGCTGGCGCGCTATGGCATTCGCGTGGCAGGGGTGGCGCCCGGCTTCATCGAGACCGAGATGGTCGCCAGCATGAAGCCCGAAGCGCTGGAGAAGATGACCGCCGGCATTCCCCTCAAGCGCATGGGCAAGCCGGCGGAGATCGCCCACTCGGTCGCCTACATCTTCGAAAACGACTACTACACCGGCCGCATCCTCGAGCTGGACGGCGGGCTGCGCCTCTGAACGAACCTGCAAACAAAAAGGCAGCCATCGGGCTGCCTTCTTTCTATAGACGGGAACGAATCGCCAGGGCTTACCAACCCACCCCGAAACCGATGCTGTAGCGAGTCTCGTCGAGGTCGCTGTCGGCACCGCTGATGATGTCTTTCTGCGCCTTCATGTTCAGCGAGGCCCAGTCGGTCACCTTGTAGCGCAGCCCGACTTCGGCATCCAGCGCGTAGTCGGCAACGTTCTCCAGCGGCTTGCCGAGCTCGCCGGTGCTGAACAGCTCGAACGTCTTGCCCACCAGGTAGCGGTTGTAGTCCCACTTCACCGCGGCCAGGTAGAAGGCTTCCTTGTCGCCATCGGCGAACTGGTAGTCGCTGCGGTTGATCAGGCCGGCCAGGGAGAAGGCGCCCAGCTCGTTATCCCAGAACTGATAACCCGGACCGGTACCGATGGTGCGCTGGCGGCGGACATCTTCGATCTGGTCGTGCTTGTAGCTCAGGCGCCCCTGCCAGAACCAGTGTTCGTCGAGGAAGCGGTCCAGCGCGTACTCGGCATCCCAGTTGTCGGTAACCGTCACGCCGTCGCGGTACTCGCGGTTGTAGTTGCCGGTGCCATTGTGCCGCCACAGGCCGTGACGCGCCTTGCTGTCGAAGGAGACGTCGTAGTCGTCGGTATCGGTCTCGGCACGCTTGTAGTCCATCGCCACGTCGACATTGCCCTTCCAGGTGAAGTCCTGGATCAGCGGCTTGGGATGGATGATCTGGGTGATGCTCGCCAGCTCCACGGTGCGCGGCGCAGCACCGTTGACCAGAGTGACCTGGCCCTGCTCGGCCGCCTGCAGCGACTGGGCGACCTCACCGGTGACGTCATCCTGCTTGATCAGCAGCTTCTGGTCGCTTTCCAGCGTGGCAATCTGGTTCCACTTCAGCGGGATCGAGCCGCCGTATTCGGTCTCGATAAGCAGCTTGCCGCCATCGAGCACGCTGATCTTGCCGGTGAGGCGATCGCCGTTCTTCAGCCACACGGTGTCAGCGAGCGAAGGCAGGGCGACGGCGGAAAGGGTCGCGCAAAGCAGGGTTCTGGTGAGCATAAATGTGCTGGGATTATGGTCGAAGTCGGTTGAATGGCTGGCATTATCCCTATGCATTCAGCTACAGCAAGCACAGACCGCCGAATGGATCACGAGTTCGGCGAGCCGACCTCCACCACCGACCGGAAGCTCTGCATGAATGACCACGCACCGCTGTTACCCCCCGGTGCCGATGCCGAAACGCGGCGCACCGCCGTTTACCTGGTGATGTCACAGATCCCGCCGGGCAAGGTGGTGAGCTACGGCGAGCTGGCCGCCATGGCCGGGCTCGGCCGCGCCGCGCGCTGGGTTGGCCGTCTGATGTCGCAGCTGCCGGATGACACCAGCCTGCCCTGGCACAGGGTGATCGCCGCCGGCGGCCGCCTCAGCCTGCCAGCCGGCACAGCGGCCGGGCACCAGCAACGCATGCGGCTGCGCGCCGAAGGGCTGACCATCGTCAACGACCGCGTGGACATGCGTCGGCACGGCTGGCATTCGACGGAGCTCAACGGTTAGAGTGCGCCCTTCGTCCCATCAGCACAGAACCTTGATGTATGTCCCGTGATACCTGGCGCGATGCGCTAGCCGCCTACGCCAGTCCAGCCACGCTCGCCCTGTTGTTGCTGGGGTTCGCAGCCGGTCTGCCGGCGGTCCTGGTGTTCTCCACCCTTTCGGTGTGGTTGCGCGAGGCGGGTGTTTCCCGGGAGACCATCGGCTTCGCCAGCTGGATCAGCCTGGCCTACGCCTTCAAATGGGTGTGGTCGCCGATGCTCGACCAGTGGCGATTGCCCTGGATCGGCTCGCTGGGCCGGAGACGTTCCTGGCTGGTGCTGTCCCAGGCGCTGATCGCCGTCGGCCTGATCGGCATGGCGCTGTGCAACCCGCAGCACAATCTCACCATGCTCATCGCCCTGGCCGTGGTGGTGGCGTTCTCATCGGCCACTCAGGACATCGCCATCGATGCCTACCGCCTGGAGATCGCCGAGGACAAGCTGCAGGCGACCCTTGCCGCCAGCTACATGACCGGTTACCGCATCGCCATGCTGCTGGCCAGCGCCGGTGCCCTGTTCCTCGCCGAATGGCTGGGCTCCAGCAACCTGAATTACGACCAGGCGGCATGGACCACCACCTACCTAGTCTTTGCCCTGCTCATCGTGCCAGGCCTGGTCACCAGCCTGGTGATCCGCGAGCCGGACGTCGCCGCGCCGCTACCCAACGAACCCTCGCGCTACACCTTCAATCATCAGCTGGCCGCGGTCGGGGTGCTGCTGGTGCTGCTGATCTCGGTGCCGGCGATGATCAACGCGCTGATCGCCCAGGCCTGGCCGCGCGCCACACTGTACGCACTGTTCATTCTCGGCAGCGTATCGCCGGTGGGCCGCGCGCTGTTCGTCCCGGTGCGCCACATTCTCGGCCAGGCCAAGGCGCGCCAGCGGCCGACACGCTTCGACTTCGCCCACCAGGCGGTATCGGTGATCGTGCTGATCATCCTGATGGTTTCCACCACCGGCATGTTCCAGTCCTACTGGGGCGGCTACTGGCCGCGCGGCACCATGTACCTCCTGATCTGCTGGGGCTGCCTGTCGGCGCCCGGGCGCATCCTGATGGGGCCGGTACTGACGCCGATCACCGACTTCATCGTGCGCTACCGCTGGCAGGCGCTGCTACTGCTCGGGCTGATTGCCACCTACCGGATGTCGGACACGGTGATGGGCGTGATGGCCAACGTCTTTTATATCGATCAGGGCTTCTCCAAGGACGAGATCGCCAGCGTCAGCAAGCTGTTCGGGCTGGTGATGACGCTGCTCGGCGCGGCCTTTGGCGGCCTGTTGATCGTGCGCTTCAGCATCCTGCCGATCCTGTTCATCGGCGGTGCGGCATCGGCCGCCACCAACCTGATGTTCATGCTGCTGGTGGAGATGGGCGCCAACCTGCAGATGCTGATCGTCACCATCTCCTGCGACAACTTCAGTGGCGGTCTGGCCTCCACCGCGTTCGTCGCCTACCTGTCGAGCCTGACCAACCTGAAGTTCTCGGCGACCCAGTACGCGCTGCTCAGCTCGCTGATGCTGCTGCTTCCGCGCCTGCTCGGTGGGTATTCCGGCGTCATGGTGGAGCACCTGGGTTACAGCAACTTCTTCCTGGTCACCGCCCTGCTCGGCATACCGACGCTGGTATTGATCGCCTGGCAATGGACCCGAACTCGCCAGCAGCCGCTTGAGGGCGAAGGCGAAGGCGAAGGCGCCTCGGAGCGCAGCTGAAAACGACGAAGCCGGCAGATGCCGGCTTCGCTTCGTTTGCAAAGGGTGATCAATGCTGCACGAGGTGCACCACGCGCTGCGGGAATGGAATCCCGACGCCCGCGGCGGTCAGGCGCTCCTTGGCCTGCTCGGTAAAGCTGAAGGTCACCGGCCAGAAGTCAGCGGTCGCCACCCAGACGCGCAACGACAGGTTCACCGAACTGTCACCGAGCCCCGTCACGAATACCACCGGCTCGGGCTCGCGCAACACTCGCGGGTCCTTGGCGATCTCCAGCAGGATCTGGCGGGCCAGCTTGATGTCGCTGCTGTAATCGATGCCGATGTTGATATCGGCACGGCGGCGCGGCTCACGGGAAAAGTTGGTGATATGGCCATTGGAGAGCGCGCCGTTGGGCACCACCACGGTCTTGTTGTCTCCGGTCTTGAGCACCGTATGAAAGATCTGGATGGAGTTGACGGTGCCCGCGATACCTTGCGCCTCGATCCACTCGCCGACACGGAACGGGCGGAACAGCAGGATCAGCACGCCACCCGCGAAGTTCGCCAGGCTGCCCTGCAATGCCAGGCCAATGGCCAGACCCGCGGCGCCGATCACGGCGATGAACGAGGTGGTTTCGACGCCGATCATCGATGCCACGCTGACCAGCAGCAGCACCTTGAGCACCACGCTGGCCAGGCTGCCGATGAAGCCATGCAGGGTCGGGTCCACCTGACGGCGCTGCAGCAGACTGCTGACCTTGGCGGTGAGGGTGTTGATCAGCCACCAGCCGAACAGGAAGGTCAGCAGCGCCAGCGTGACCTGGGCGCCGTACTGCAGCGCGACCGGCAGCCAGGCTTCGGAAAGATCGACCAGATAGTCGACGGAGAGGTCCATGGAGATACTCCTTCGAAGGATCGGTGTCCGCGCAGCCGGGACACCGAGGAAAGCGGGGGTTGATGCGTGCGCCGAAGCGCGGCGGGAATCAGTCGCGGAAGTTGTTGAACTGCAGCGGCATGCCGAACTCGTGGCCACGCAGCAGGGCGATGGCCTCCTGCAGATCGTCGCGCTTCTTGCCGGTCACGCGGACCTGTTCACCCTGAATCGCTGCCTGCACCTTGAGCTTGGCATCCTTGATATGGGCGACGATCTTTTTCGCCAGCTCCTTGTCGATCCCTTCGCGCAGCACCGCTTCCTGTTTCATGGTCTTGCCGGAAGCGTAGGCATCCTTGACTTCGAGGCACTGGATATCGATCTTGCGTTTGACCAGGCTCAACTTGAGGATCTCGAGCATCTGCTCCAATTGGAACTCGGCTTCTGCCGTTAGCTGCACGGTCAGGTCCTTCTGCTCGAAGCTGCCTTTGCCGCGCAGGTCGTAACGTCGATCCAGTTCCTTGATCGCGTTGTCGATCGCGTTGGTGACTTCGTGCTTGTCCAGTTCGGACACCACGTCGAACGAGGGCATGGGATTCCTCCACTATGTTGCGCGACGGGCCGCATGAGCCGAGCGCGCGTGTCTTGACGGTTAAGAAAGCGCGGTCATTATAGCGATTCGACGTGTCAGCGCCCGCCCCCGGAGTGACAGGACGTCCCCCCTCCAACTCATTGAGCTCGCCATGCCCAACCCCCAGCTGAGCATCCTCGTCGTCGACGATGCCAAATTCTCCAGCGTCATGATCGGCCGCGCGCTGAGCAAAGCCGGCTATCAGGACGTACGCTTCGCCAGCAGCGCTGCCGATGCCCTCGCGCAGCACGCCCAGCGTCCCGCCCACGTTCTGCTGGCGGACTGGCTGATGCCGGAAATGGACGGCCTGGAGCTCACCGGCCAGATTCGTCAGCGCGACGCCAGCAGCGGCCACTACAGCTACATCATCCTGCTCACCGGTCGCGAGAGCGAAAATGCCCTCGGCGAGGCCTTCGACCACGGCGTCGACGACTTCATCAGCAAGTCGACGATGAACGAGCAGCTGCTGCCGCGCATCTACGCAGCCGACCGCCTGTGCGCCTCCCTGCAGCGCCTGAAGCAGGAAAATCACCAACTGGCGGAAAACGTCGCCAGCCTTGAACAGCAGAGCCTGTTGGACCCGCTGACCGGACTGGGCAATGCTCGCTATCTGCACCAGCAGTTGGCCGCCAGCCTGCGTCAGGTGGAAAGCCGCGGCACGGCACTGTGCTACCTGCAGATCGGCCTGCCCGACGCCGGAGTGCTGAATGAACGTTACGGCGAAGCCGGTTATGCCGAGATCCTGCGTGCCATCGCCGGGCGTTTGCAGCAGCTGGTCCGGCCGCTGGATGTGGTGTGCCGGATCGACGAAAAGCAGTTCGGGCTGCTGGCGCTGATCGACGATCTGAAAGGCTGCTCGCCGAGCAGCTTCAAGCGCCTGCACGAAGGGCTAAACCTGCGGGCGCTGAAGACCAGCGAAGGCTTCGTCTCGATCAAGGCCGGCATCAGCCTGGTCAGCCTCGACGCCGAAGCGCTGCCGGTGACGCCCCAGGCCATCATCGAACGTGCAGCAACCCTGCTGCCCAGCGCTTACAGCACCGGGCGTATCGTTCCGCTGCGCCTGAAGCAGCCGGCCTGAGGCGATGACCTGGCACGTTCTCGGCGCAGGCGCGCTCGGCAGCCTCTGGGCTACCCGTCTGGCCAGAGCGGGGCTGCCGGTACGTATCATCCTGCGTTCGGCCGAACGCCTCGCCGATTACCGGCAGGCCGGCGGCCTCACCCTCGAGGATGCAGGCCAGACCAGCCAGCAGGCGATCACGGCGGAACTGCCGGACGCCCCCATGCCTATCCAACGCCTGCTGGTCGCCTGCAAGGCTTACGATGCGGAGCCCGCCATCGCGCAGCTGGAAGCCCGCTTGGCGCCCGGTTGCGAGATCCTCCTGCTGCAGAACGGCCTGGGCAGCCAGCAGGCCATCGCCGAGCGGTGGCCGTTGGTACGCTGCATCTTCGTCTCCAGCACCGAAGGCGCCTACCGGGACGGACCGACGCGCGTCGTGTTCGCCGGCCGCGGACAGAACTGGCTGGGCGACCCCGATGGCGGCTGCGCCCCCGGATGGTTGGGTGAACTCGACCGGGCCGGCATCCCCAATGCCTGGAGCGACGACATCCTCGGCCGACTGTGGCGCAAGCTCGCGCTGAACTGCGCGATCAATCCGCTCACCGTCCTCCACGACTGCCGCAATGGCGAGTTGCGCCAGCACCGCGCTCAGCTCGCCGCGCTCTGCGACGAACTCTCGCGGCTGCTCGCTGCCTGCGGCCAGCACGCGGCAGCCGAGGAGCTGGAAAGCGACGTGTGGCGAGTAGTCGAAGCGACCGCCGCCAACTACTCATCGATGCACCAGGATGTCCGGCTCGGCCGCCGCACCGAAATCGCCTACCTGCTTGGCCATGCCTGCACAACCGCCGATGCGCTGGGCGTCGCCGTTCCGAGGCTGCACGATCTGCATGACCGTCTGCGGGAGTACCTCGGCCTGCGCGGATTGCCCACGGACTGAGCGACGGCTACCCTGCTGAAACCCTCCGCCAAGCCGTGCCCGTTCCATGAAGCTGCGTCAGCGCCTCGAAAATCTCCCGGTCGGCCGCAAGCTGCTGCTCGCCCTGCTCGTCCTGCTCGCCGCCGTGCTGCTGGTATCCAACCTCACCTTCATCAGTGCCGCCTACTGGATCTCGCGGCAGAGCGTCGCTCCGCAAGCCATGCACACGCTTGGCGAACTTTTCGCCACCGAGGAGCTGAGCAGCCGCGCCCTGTCCTCGCCCGAGGCAGCCAGCGAGTTGCTCAGGCGCCTGGACGGCTATGCTCCGCTGCGCGCAGCAGTGATCTACGACCGCGACGGCAACAGCCTTGCGCAGCTGCAGCAGGGTGAGCGGCTGCGGCTGCCGGAGCGGATCGACAAGGTCGCCGACTGGCGTGCTGGCGAAATCCGCGCCAACCTGCTGGTCAGGCTACCGCAAGCGGACGGCAGCGCCGGGCATCTGCTGATGGTGGCCAGCAGCGAACTGCCAGGCGCGTTCTACACCGGCACGCTGACGGCGAGCCTGGCCATCCTGGTAGCCAGTCTGCTGCTCTGGATTCTGGTGGCGCGTCAGATCCGCCAGCTCATTACCCGGCCGATTCGCGATCTGGAGGCGCTGTCGCGCCAGGTCACCCGCGAGGAGGACTATTCCCTGCGCGCCAAGCCCGGCAACCAGGACGAGATCGGTCGCCTCGCCGATGCCTTCAACACCATGCTGTCGCGCATGGAAGCCCGTGAGCAGCAGCTCAAGCGCGCCCGCGACGACGCCCAGGAAGCCTTCGACCATGCCCAGGGTCTGGCCGAGGAAACGCGCCACTCCAACCGTAAACTGGAGCTGGAAGTGCAGGTGCGCAGCAAGATCGAACAGAAGCTCACCGGCTTCCAGAAATACCTCAATAGCATCATCGACTCGATGCCCTCGGCGCTGATCGCCCTCGACGAGCAGCTCTACGTCACCCAATGGAATCAGGAAGCCAGCGCCCTTTCCGGCACGCCGCTGGACGATGCGCTGAATCAGCCGGTATTCGTCGCCTTCGAGCCGCTCAAGCCCTTCCTCACGCAGATCCGCCGCAGCTCCGAGCAGCATGTGGTGGAAAAGATCGAGAAAGTGACCTGGCTGCGCAACGACGAGCCACACCACTACGCGCTCACCTGTTATCCACTGACCGGCGGCGGCGGTCGTGGCGTGGTGATCCGCATCGACGACATCACCCAGCGCATCAACATGGAAGAAATGATGGTGCAGTCGGAGAAGATGCTCTCGGTGGGCAGCCTGGCGGCCGGCATGGCTCACGAGATCAACAACCCCCTCGGCGCCATCCTGCACAACGCCCAGAACATACGTCGCCGGCT
>Ga0172375_10000115_pt1 | contig 118846 bp, 118 predicted proteins | sample LakKiv1m_FD_114537 | JGI IMG/M metagenome (GOLD analysis project Ga0172375, IMG submission 114537) | Freshwater microbial communities from Kabuno Bay, South-Kivu, Congo - kab_092012_11.1m | ecosystem: Environmental > Aquatic > Freshwater > Lake | place: Democratic Republic of the Congo...
ATTCGACCGGCTGAAGGCCGAGCTGAACCACGCCTTCGCGGCACCCGACTCGCCCTACCGACCGCTCACGGCCTCAGACGTCATCGCGCGCAACAGGGCCTGAGCCCAAACGGCGACTACCCGCTTCCGCGAGGTTTCCTTAAATCGTCTCGACGAAATCCACCTCAGCGCCAACGACCGTCTTGACCGGACAGTCAGGCGGTGTAGAGGCGCAGGACGCCGTAGCCGACGGTGCCGGCGATCACCACGGCGGCGATGATCGTCAGGACGGCGAGTTGGGCACGGCTCATGGCTTCACTCCGCCGGTCTTGGCTGCTTCACGGATCGCAGCTTCTGGCTGAGCAGCACCCCGCCCAGGAGAACGAGCCCGATCACGTCGGTCAGCACATTGGGGTCTATCAGCAGAAGTGCCGCGGCAAGAAGGATCAGCCTCTCGAACCACGGCGCCGTTCGGAGGAAGTAGCCTTCCATCGCGGCGGCCAGCGCCACCACGCCGATCGAGCCGCTCACCACGGCCAGCAGGATCTCGTTCCACGTCCCGGAGAACAGCAGGGACGGGTTGAAGACGAAGAAGAACGGCACGATGAAGCCCGCCGCGGCGAACTTCATCGCCTGTATGCCCGATCCCCAGAGGCTGGCGCCGCCGATCGAGGCCGCGGCGTAGACCGCGAGCGCCACCGGCGGCGTCACCGCCGACAGGCAGGAGAAGTAGAAGGCGAACATGTGGGCGGCCATCGGGTCGACGCCGAGCTTGATGATCGCCGGGACGAGCAGCGCCGCCTGCATGATGTAGGCCGGCGTCGTCGGCATGCCCATGCCGAGGATGATGCCGGCGGCCATGGTGATCAGCAGGGCGAGCAGCAGGTAGCCGTAGGTGAAGTCGATCAGGAAGGCGGTGAAGCGCAGCGCCAGGCCGGTCTGCAGCACGATGCCGATCACGATGCCGGCGCTGGCGCAGGCCATGGCGACCGGCACGGTGTGGATCGCGCCCTCGCACAGCGCCTCGATGCAGGCCCGGGGCCCGAGCCCGGTGGCCGGCCGCAGCCAGGAGATCGCCACCAGCGCGCCCGTGGCGATGATCGCGCCGTAGGTCGGGGTGAAGCCCATGAGCAGCAGCGCCAGCAGGACGATCACCGGCAGGAACAGGTGCGCCTGCTTGACCATGATGTGGCGCAGGATCGGCAGTTCCTCGCGCGGCAGGCCCTTCAGGCCCGAGCGGACGGCGTTGAAGTGGATCGCCGCGAACAGCGCGCCGTAATAGAACAGCGCCGGGATCGCCGCGGCGATCATGACCTGGGTGTAGCTGGCGCCCAGGAACTCGGCCATGACGAAGGCCGCCGCGCCCATGATCGGCGGCATGATCTGGCCGCCGGTCGAGGCCACCGCCTCGATCGCCGCGGCCGCCTCCGGCTTGAAGCCGGTCTTCTTCATCATCGGGATGGTGAGCCAGCCGTCGACCATGACGTTGGCGACCGCCGAACCGGAGATGGTGCCGAACAGGCTGGACGACACGACCGCGACCTTGCCGGGGCCGCCGCGCGCGCCGCCGGCGATGGCGTTGGCGAAGTTCATGAAGAACTGGCCGGCCCCCGACTTCTCGAGGAAGGTGCCGAAGATGATGAACAGGATGACATAGGTGCCGGCGACCGTCAGCGGCACGCCGAACACGCCCTCGGTGGTGAACCAGCTCTGGTCGATGGTGATCTCGGCGGTGAGGCCGCGATGGTGCAGGAAGCCGAACAGCCACTGGCCGCCCAGCGCATAGGCGATGAACACGATCGCCACGATCGGCAGCGACGCGCCGATCGTGCGTCGCGTCGCCTCCAGCACCAGCAGCATGCCGACGGTGCCCACCGCCATGTCCGTCGCCGTCAGCGGATGGGCGGTCGGGAAGCGGTTCACGATGTAGTCGTAGTTCACGAACATGTAGCCGACGCAGACGATCGACAGCGCCGCCAGGCCGAGGTCGGACCACGGTATGCGCTCAGGCGTCTCGCCCTCGCGGGCCGGCCACAGCAGGAACGACAGGACGAGGCTGAAGCCCAGCGTGATGAACAGCAGCGCGTGCTGGTCGGGTGCGTAGATCGTCAGTCGCGCATAGACATGGTAGACGGACATCGCGACCGCCACCGTGCCGACGACCAGGCCGGCATAGCCAACAAGCTTGCGCACCGCTGCGGTCCGCTACTTCTTGAGCAGGCCCGCTTCGCGATAATATTTCTCGGCCCCCGGGTGATAGGTCATGCCGAAATTTTGCGACATCTCGGCCGGGGTGATGCCCTTCATGGTCTTGACGATGTTGGCGAAGTCGTCGCGCCCTTCGATGATCGCCTTGGTGATCTTGTAGACGGTCTCGGGCGAGGTGCGCGACGAGGCCATCAGGACGGTCGGCGACTGGAAGGTGAGGACCTCCTGGGTGATGCCCTGGTCCTTGTAGGTGTCGGCCTTGACGGTGTGGCGGACGAAACCGGCGTTGAGCTTCTTCAGTTCGGCGAACTCGGCGTCGCTGACCTGGATCATGCGCAGCGGCATCGCCGAGCCGAGGTCGAGAACGAAGGAGGCAGGCACGACCGTGAACCAGCCGCTCGCCATCGCCTGCCGGTTCTTCACCGCTTCGGCGTTCGACGACACGGGGCCGTAACTCTTGGGTCCGAGGTCGTTCAATGTCATGCCATTGACCTTGAGCAGGTACTCCCAGCCGGCCGCCAGGCTGGTGTTGCCGCGCGCCGGCAGCGCCACCGGCTTGCCCTTGAGGTCCTTGACGCTCTTGATGTCGCTGCTGGCCGGCACCACGAGCTGCCAGACATTGGGATAGAAGTTGGCGACGAACAGCGCCTTGTCGGTCGGCTTGCCGGAGAACTGGCCCTTGCCGTCGCGCGCGTCGGCCACGACGGTGGTCATCGACCAGCCAAGGTCGGCCTTGTCGTTGCGGATCTTCTCCATGTTGACCAGCGCCGCGCCCGGTTCGACCGCGACGTTCAGGTCGGGAACCCGGGTATTGACGACTTGCGACACAGATGCGGCGAGTGGTGTCCAACTGCCGCCCGTCGGGCCGGCGCTGAAGATCACCTCGGTCTTCTGCTGGGCCTGAGCGACGCTGGTTGCTGCAAGCGTCAATGTTGCGGCGATGAGAACGCGCAGGCCAAGCCTCGCGCGGGCGCTTTCGATCGACATGTTGCCTCCCTTGGCAGCTGCATCAACCTCGCGGCTTCGACGCTTCGAGACGAATCGAGCGCAGCGGGCAGTGCTTTCTTTTGCTTGGCGGGAAGGCTACCGGTCGGCGGCAGAAGATGTCAAACGGGATCGCCCGGTTCGTTCTCCCGGGGCGCCGGAACGAGCCATCTTCCAGGAGTTGCGACATGACCGACGAGGTCGTCTTCTACCACAACCCGCGCTCGCGGGCGCAGATGGCGCACTGGATGCTCGAGGAGGTCGGCGCGCCCTATCGCATCGTGCCGATCGACTTCGAGAAGGGCGAGAACCGGGCGCCGGCGTTCCTGGCGGTGAACCCGATGGGCAAGCTGCCGACCATCGTGCATCGCGGCACGGTGATCACCGAGACGGCGGCCATCATCGCCTATCTCGCCGACGCCTTTCCGCAGGCGGGCCTGGCGCCGGCGCCCGACGATCCGGCCCGCGGCACCTGGTATCGCTGGCTGTTCTTCGGGGCGGGCTGCTTCGAGCCGGCGCTGCTCGACCAGATGATGAAGCGGCCGGCGCCCGAGCGTAAGGCCGCGGTCGGCTGGGGCAGCTACGAGGACGTCGTGGCGACGCTCCGGACGGCGCTCGCCAAGGGGCCGTACCTGCTGGGCGACAAGTTCAGCGCCGCCGACGTCTACGTCGGCTCGGAGATCCGCTGGGCGATGATGTTCGGCGCGCCCGGCCTCAAGGGCGAAAAGGTCTTCGACGACTATGTGGCGCGGCTCAACGCACGGCCTGCGTTGCAGCGCACCGCGGGCGGCTGACGCGGGACCGGATTTCTCCCAGCGATCCGCCCTGTCGGTCTGCTTTGGCGTTCGTCCGGGAAAGTTGCAATCTCGGCCGAGGGATTGGGAGGAAATCGGATGAAGATGTCACGACGCGCGACGCTGGGCAGCGGGTTTGCGCTCGCTGCGGCGGCGATGCCGGGCCTGCAGGCGGGTGCGCAGGCGTTTCCCACGAAGCAGATCCGCTGGATCATCCCGTTCGCGCCGGGCGGCAACTACGACGTCACCTCGCGGATCGTGTCCGAGCCGATGGGACGCCAGCTCGGCCAGGGCATCCTGATCGACAACAAGCCGGGCGCCGGCGGCGTGGTCGGCCTCGAGCTCGCCCACAACGCACCGGCCGACGGCTACACCATCGTCATGGCGAGCTTCACCGTGGGCTACGTGGCGCCGATCTTCGCCGGCAAGAAGGAGATGCTCTCCCTGTTCGCGCCGGTCGGCATCCTCACCACCGTGCCGATGGTGGTGGTGACGCGGGCCGACAGCCGGTTCGCGGACATGAAGAGCCTGCTCGCAGAGGCCAAGGCCAAGCCCGGCACGGTCAGCATCGGCCATGCCGGCAACGGCACGACCAACCATGTCGCCATCCTGCGCCTGCAGCTCAACGAGGGCCTGAAGTTCAACGTCATCCCCTATCGCGGCTCGGGTCCCGGCATCGCCGACCTGCTGGCCGGCAACATCGACTGCTACACCGACCAGCTCACCAGCTCGATGCCGCACATCAAGTCGGGCAAGCTGAGGCCGCTCGCGACCCTCGGGCTCGACCGCATCCCCGATCTGCCCAACGTGCCGACGCTCGGCGATCTCGGCCTCAAGCCATTCAACGGCAGCACGACCGCCGGCGTGTTCGCCCACGCCGACACGCCCAAGCAAGTGGTCGCCCGGCTGAACGAGGGCGTCGTCGCGGGCCTCAAGGACGAGACGGCAGCCAAGCGTCTGCGCGAGCTGGGCGCCATCGTCCGGCCGTCGGCGCCGGAGCAGTTCGCGGCGGCGCTGAAGGCCGACGAGGCGAACGTGTCGGAGCTGCTGCGGCTCGGCCTGCTGAAGCCCGAGTGAGCGGGCGGGCTGCGGCGCGCGGTCAGGCCGCGGGCTGCAGCTCCTTCATCACGGCCCACAGCTCGGCCTTGCGCTCGAAACCGATGCCCGGTGCGTCGGGCAGCGCCACGCGGCCGTCGACGACGGGACAATCGTCGGCGAAGCCGCCGAACGGCGCGAAGACCTGCGGGTAGGATTCGTTGCCGCCGCATTGCAGGCCGACGGCGATGTTGAGCGCAAATTGGTGGCCGCCGTGCGGCACGCAGCGCCGGGGCGACCAGCCGTTGGCCTTCAGCATCTCGACCGTGCGCAGGTATTCGACCAGGCCGTAGGAGAGAGCAGGGTCGAACTGCAGGATGTCGCGGTCGGGCCGGAGCCCGCCGTGGCGGATCAGGTTCCGCGCATCCTGCATGGAGAACAGGTTCTCGCCGGTGGCGAGCGGCGGAGCGTACTCGGTGGCGAGGGCGGCGTGCGCCAGATAGTCGAGCGGATCGAGCGGCTCCTCGTACCAGCGCAGGCCCATGCCCTGGATCGCGCGGCCGAACTCGATCGCGGCGGTGAGGTCGAACTTGCCGTTGACGTCGACCGCCAGCCGCTCGCCCGTGCCCACGATCTTCAGCACCGCCTCGATGCGCCTGAGGTCCTCGGCGAGCGGCACGCCGCCCACCTTCATCTTCACGCAGGCATAGCCGAGGTCGAGATAGTGGCGCATCTCGTCCTGCAGCCCGTCGAGATCCTTGCCGGGATAGTAATAGCCGCCGGCGGCATAGACCCACGCCTTGTCGTCGGCCTGGCCGCCGTTGTAGCGGTCGGCCAGCAGCTTCCACAGCGGCACGCGCCTGGCCTTGGCGACGGCGTCCCACAGCGCCATGTCGAGCACGCCGACGGCGACCGAGCGCTCGCCGTGGCCGCCCGGCTTCTCGTTGGCCATCATGGCGGCCCAGCATTTCGCCGGATCGATCAGCCCCTCGCCGTCGAGCAGCGAGTCGGGCCTGGCCTGCGAGAGGCGCGGGATGAAGCGCTCGCCCAGCAGGCCGTGCTGGGCGTAGCGGCCGTTGGAGTTGAAGCCGAAGCCCACGACCGGCCTGCCGTCGACCTTGACGTCCGTGACCACCGCCACGACCGAGGCCGTCATCTGGCTGAAGTCGATGTAGGCGTTGGCGATGTTGGAGCGGATCGGCGAGACGATGTCGCGGATGGCGACGATGCGCATGGCGTGGCCCCTCAGGCGTAGACGTTGCGCCGACTCTGGCGGAACAGCAGCCACCACGCCACCGCGCCGTTCAGCAGGTTCCAGGCGATGCCGTTGATGAAGGCGGCGCGGTAGGAGCCGGTCCAGTCGAACAGCACGCCGCCCATCCAGCCGCCCAGCGCCATGCCGATCAGGGTGGACGAGATCGCGAGCCCGACGCGGAAGCCCGCCTCCCGGGGCGGAAAGTACTCGCGCACGATCAGGGCGTAGGACGGCACGATACCGCCCTGGAACAGGCCGAACATCGCCGAGGCGAGGTAGAGCGAATTGAGCGAGTCGTCGATCAGGTAGAAGACCAGCGCCACGCACTGCAAGGTCGAGCCCAGCAGCAGCGTCTTGATGCCGCCGACCCGGTCGGCGATCCAGCCCGAGGCGATGCGGCTCACGATGCCGAAGCCCAGCATCAGGGACAGCATCTCCGCGCCGCGCGCGACGCCGTAGCCGAGGTCGGCGCAGTAGGCGACGATGTGGACCTGCGGCATCGACATTGCGACGCAACAGCCGATGCCGGCGACGATGAGCACCGCCTGCAGGGCGTTGGGCGACAGGCCGAGCGCGCGCGGCGAATGCGCGGCGGCGGCAACGGAGGCGCCCGCCGCCTCGTGGTGGTGCGGCGGCTTGCGGCGCAGGGTGAGCGCCAGTGGGATCATGGCGACGAGGCAGATGACCGCGATCGTCCAGTAGGTCGCGCGCCAGCCGTGATCGCGGATCATGAGCTGGACGATCGGCGGCCAGATCGTGCCGGCGATGTAGTTGCCCGACGCGGCGATGGCGACGGCGATGCCGCGCCGCTTCTCGAACCAGTGCGAGACGTCGGCGACCAGCGGCGCGAAAGTGGCGGCCGAGCTGAAGCCGATCAGCACCTGGGCGGCGGCGAACGGCACCAGCGACGGGCTGACCGGCGCCAGCGCAAAGCCCGCCGTCAGGCCAAGCGTGCTCAGGATCGCGGTGAAGACGATGCCACGCGTGTCGACGAGGCGGCCCAGCGCGACGCCGCCCGCGAAGAAGCCCAGCGTGTTCAGGGTGTAGGCGAGCGAGATGTCGGCACGGCTGACGCCGAGATCCTGCTGCACCGTCGGCAGGGCGACGACAAGGCACCACATACCGATGCCGCCGACCGTGCTCAGCGTCACGCTGGCGAGCAGGCGCCACCAGGCGTAACTCGAATCTACTCCGGGCATGATGATGGACTGCCTCAGCCGCCGCCGCTAACCACCGAGTGCGCCCTGGGTGTTGACGTAGAGCGCATAGAGCGAATGGCTTGCCGCCATGAACAGCCGGTTGCGGTGGCGCCCGCCGAAGCAGAGGTTGGCGCAGCGCTCCGGCAGGTCGATATGACCGATCGGCTTGCCCGCCGGATTGAACACGCGCACGCCGTCGAGATCGGCCGAGCCCATGCCCCAGCCGCACCACAGGTTGCCGTCGACATCGACGCGGAAGCCGTCGGGCGAGCCGCCCGGGCCGGCGTCGATCAGCATAGAGCCCTTGCCGAGTTTCGTGCCGTCGGCGGCGACGTCGTAGGACAGGATCTGGCGATGCGGCTCGGCGCGCGAGGCCACGACATAGAGCTTCTTCTCGTCGGGCGAGAAGGCGAGTCCGTTGGGGCCGGGAATATCGTCGGCCATCACCGCGAGCTTTCCGGTCGCGGGATCGAGGCGATAGACGGCTTGCTTGCTCTCGCTCTCCGCCTTGTGGCCCTCGTAGTAACCCAGGATGCCGAACACCGGATCGGTGAACCACACCGAGCCGTCGGATTTCACCACGACGTCGTTGGGGGAATTGAGCGGCTTGCCACTGTAGGAGTCGGCCAGCACGGTGATGGCGCCGTCATATTCGAAGCGCACGACGCGGCGGGCGTCGTGCTCGCAGGCGATCAGCCGGCCCTGGCGGTCGCGCGTGTGGCCGTTGGCGTTGTTCGAGGGCTTGCGGAAGATCGAGACGGCGCCCGTCTCCTCGTCCCAGCGCAGCACTCGGTTGTTGGGGATGTCGCTCCACAGGAGATAGCGGCCGTCGCCGAACCACACCGGCCCTTCGGCCCAGCGGCAGCCGGTGTAGAGCCGCTCGACCGAAGCCAGCATCAGCCGGTACTGGTTGAACGACGGATCGAGCACGCGCACCGCGGGATCCGGGTAGCGCTCGCTGGGCTGCCACATCTGGGTTTCCTCAGGCCTTCGTTGTTCTGCCGGCACCCTAGCCCTGGCCTGCCCCGGACGAGCAACAAAATTTACTTGCGTTGGCAGGCAGCTAGATTGCGACCTTGCGGAAGACCTCGACGAAGCGGTCGACGTCCTGCTCGTCGTTGTAGACGTGCGGGCTGATGCGCAGGCGGCCGAGCCGCGGTGCGGCATAGACATTCTCCGCGGCGAGCTTCTGCGGCAGGTCGTCGGCCATGCCCTTGGGGAACTGCAGGCAGAGAAGGTGCGGGGCGCGCAGCTTGCGATCGAGCACGCGCACGCCGGAGTTGGCGAGGCCGTCGGCCAGGCGATCGGTCAGCATCGACAGCCGCGCCACGATCGGGTCGTTGCCCCAGCCTGCCATCATCTCCATGCCGACGGCGGCCATCTCCAGGGTGATGAAATGGTCGCGCTCGCCCATGTCGTAACGGCGCGCACCATCGGCATAGGAGAGGTCGCGGAAATAGACCTTCTGTTCCGCCGCCACGCCCTTGCGCGCCGGCGCGGTCTGCTCGAGCGGCACGCCGTTCTGATGGCGCCTGGCGACATACATGAAGGCGCGGCCGTAGGGCCCCAGCACCCACTTGTAGGTCGGGAAGATCAGAAAATCGGGATCGAGCGTCTTCACGTCGATACGGCGCACGCCGGCATCGTGCGTGGCGTCGACCAGCAATGCCGAGCCCTTGGCCATGGCCGCGGCCGCGATGCGCGGCATGTCGAGCGCACCGCCGTCGGACCAGTGCACCGAGGAGATCGAGACCATCGACAGCGGCGCGGCGCCCGTGGCGTCGATCGCCTCGAGCACGGCGGATGTCCAGTCGCCGTCGGCCGGCTGCTTCACCGTCTCGACCGTGAAGTCGCCAGCGTCGGCGCGGCTCATCCATTCGAGCACCGGCGACGTGTGGTCGTCCTGCAGCACCAGCACGCGGCTGCCGCGCGGCAGGGTCATCACCTTGCCGGCGGTCGAGACGCCGTAGCCCACGGACGGGATCAGAGCGACGTCGACCGGATCGGCATTGATCAACGCCGCCGCCGCCTTGCGCGCGCGCTCGTATTGGCCCTGCATGAAGCCGGCATCGAGCTTCCACGGCTGGCCCTTGCGGCCGACGCCGGCGCGTCCCGCCTCCTGCACGGCAAGCGGCAACGGGCTCCAGGCGGCGGCATTCAGGAAGCAGATGTCGCGCGGAATGTCGAACAGCGCGCGTTGGCAGGGAAGCATTGACGGTCTCCGGTGAGTCGCGGTCGGGGAGACTAGCGCGGCTCGATCATTACCTGCCATGTAATTGAGAGCCTGCAGGCGGGCGTACATCTTCGGCTCATCAGACCCAAGGAGGGTTCAGATGAGCGTCCAGTCCCGCAAAGCCTTCGTCCATCAGCCGCATCGCCTCGCTTCACCGGCCGTGCCGCGGCAGTCGTTCAGTGCGCGCATTGCTGCCATGCTCGTCTTGTGGCGTGGACGCATCGAGGCGCGGCGCCATCTGGCGCAACTCGACGCGCGCAGCCTGCGCGACGCGGGAATCTCGCCAGCGGCGGCGGCCTACGAATGCGGCAAGCCGTTCTGGCGGAGGATGGGTACGCTCCGCTGACCTATTTGCCTCAATCTGGCCACAGCACCACGTCTATTTCGGGACCTACCATCGTTCCCGAGCACGGATCTTCTGCGCACCGCGCGGCGGCTGCTCGTCCGGGGACGGTTCCCCAAACGCGGCGCATCGTGGCCGGATGCCCTTTGTGCCTGTCGAGCCCAACGGCGCAGAAGGGACGAGATGGCACCACCCGATTTCGACCGCACGTCCGCCCTGTTCCTCGATCTCGACGGGACGCTCCTCGAGATTGCCGCGACGCCGGAACTGGTCATCGTGCCGCGGGCGCTGCCGCCGCTGCTCGACCGGCTCAACACCCTGCTGGGCGGTGCCCTCGCCATCGTGAGCGGCCGCTCGCTCGCGACGATCGATCGGCTGCTGCAGCCCTTCGCCTCGGCGGCGAGCGGCGAGCACGGCGTCACGTTGCGCTTCGCCGACGGCACGGTCGAGGAGATGCCGGCCGGGCTTGCCGTCAGCCAAGCGTGGCGCGACTCGCTCGTCGCGGCCACCGAGCGCTGGCCGGGCGTGCTCGTCGAGGCCAAGCCACACGGCTGCGCCGTCCACTATCGCCTCGCGCCGGAGCATCGTGACGACGTCTGGCGGGCCGCGCGTGCGCTGGTTCCCGACGATCATCCGCGGTTTCGCCTGATCGCGGCGCACGAGGCGGTCGAGATCGGCCCGCGCGCCACGTCGAAGGGCCATGCAGTCGAGCGTTTCATGACCAGCGGCCCTTTCAAGGGCCGCCGGCCGATCTACGTCGGCGACGACTTCACCGACGAGGCCGGGATGAGCACGGCGCACCGCTACGGCGGCGAGGGCCTGCGCGTGCAGGAGGCGTTCGGCGGCGATCCGGCGCTGGTGCGGGCGTGGCTCGCGCGCAATGCCAGGCAGCTCGGCGCGCGGCGATCGCCATCGAGGCGGCGCGCCACGGGAGCCGCGGCATGAGCAGTCTCGACCTCGGCGTCGTCGGCAACGGCTCGATCGCCAGCCTGGTCGACCGCAACGGCCGCCATGTCTGGCACGGGCTTGGCCGGCCCGACGGCGATCCGGTGTTCAATGCGCTGCTGGGCGGCAACGACCCGCAGTCGGGCTTCATGGACGTCGTCGTGGAGGGCGCGAAGTCGAGCCGCCAGCGCTATCTGCCGAACACCGCGATCCTCGAGACCACCGTCGAGGGCGCCAACGGCGCGATCTGCATCAGGGATTTTGCGCCGCGCTTCCGCCGCTTCGGCCGCATGTTCCGTCCGCCGATGCTGGTGCGCCGGCTGGAGCCCGCGGCGGGACGGCCGAGGGTCACGCTGCGGCTGCGGCCGACTTTCGCCTACGGCGCCCACAAGGCGCAGGTCACGCTGGGCAGCAACCACATCCGCTACTACGGCGACGCCTCGGTGCTGCGTCTCACGACGGATGCGTCGCTGAACTACATCCTGCACGAGGTGGAGTTCTCGCTCGACCGGCCCCTGACCCTGATCGTCGGCGCCGACGAGAGCATCACCGATAATGTCGACGCCCTGTCGCGCTCTTTCCTCGGCGAGACCGAGGTCTACTGGCAGACCTGGGTGCGCGATCTCAACATCCCCTTCGACTGGCAGGCTGCGGTGATCCGCGCCGCCATCACGCTCAAGCTCTGCTGCTACGAGGACACGGGTGCGGTACTGGCGGCGCTCACGACGTCGGTGCCGGAGGCGGCCGGCACGAAGCGCAACTGGGACTACCGCTTCACCTGGCTGCGCGACGCCTTCTTCACCGTGACGGCGCTCAACCGGCTCTCGGCGACGCGCACGATGGAGAGCTACGTGCGCTTCATCATCGACGCGGCCGAGGCGGGCAGCACGCGCGGCGAGATGAACGACGTGCCGCCGCTCTTCCCCATTGCGCCCGGCACCGACACGGCGGAGCGCCTTGTCGATTCCCTGCCGGGCTATCGCGGCTACGGGCCGGTGCGTGTCGGCAATGCCGCGGTCGGGCAGCGGCAGAACGACGTCTACGGCTCGATGGTGCTGACGGCGGCGCAGATGTTCTGGGACGAGCGCCTGCCGCGCCAGGGCGATATCGAGCTCTATCGCCAGCTCTGCGTCGTCGGGGAGGAGGCGCATCGCGCCGCCCTGACGCCCGATGCCGGCCTTTGGGAGTATCGCGAGCGCAAGGAGGTGCACACCTTCTCGGCTGCGATGTGCTGGGCGGCCCAGCACAGGCTCGGCCTCATCGCGCGGCGCGTGGGCATCGATGCCGAGTCGCGCGAATGGCTCGGCAAGGCGGGCGTGCTGCGCCAGGAGATCCTGCAGCGCGGCACGACGCAGGAAGGCTGGCTGTCGGGCGTGCTCGACCGCGACATGGCCGACGCCTCGAGCCTGGTCCTGCCCGAGATCGGCCTGCTGCGCTCCGACGATCCGCGTTTCCACGCCACGCTCGACATGGTCTCGAGGAAGCTCATGCGCAACGGCTTTCTCATGCGCTACGTCGAGGCCGACGATTTCGGCGAGCCGTCCAACGCCTTCCTGCTCTGTACCTTCTGGTACATCGACGCGCTGGCGAGCGTGGGCCGTCGCGAGGAGGCGCTCGAGCTGTTCAACAACCTGCTGGCGCGGCGCAACCACGTCGGCCTGCTTTCGGAAGACGTCGACCCGCGTACCGGCGAGCCGTGGGGCAACTTTCCGCAGACCTATTCGCAGGTCGGGCTGATTCTGTCGGCCATGCGGCTTTCGCGGAGCTGGGAGGAGGGCCTATGGCACGCCTCGTGATCGTCTCGAACCGCGTCCCCATTCCCAAGTCCCGCGGCGCATCGGCCGGCGGCCTGGCCGTGGCGCTTCGCGACCTGCTGACGCCCGGCACGATGTGGTTCGGCTGGAGCGGCCGGCTGTCGACCGAACCTTCCCTGCAGCCCGCCCTCGTCGAGGCGCGTGGCGTCACCTACGCCACGATCGACCTGACGACCGAGGCGCATCGCGGCTTCTATGTCGGTTTCGCCAACGGCGCCCTGTGGCCGCTGCTGCATTTCCGGCTCGGCTTGATGCAGTTTCGCCGCGAGGAGTACCAGGGCTACCTCGACGTCAATCACAGCTTCGCCGCTGCGCTGACGCCCAATCTACAGGCCGGCGATACGGTGTGGGCTCATGACTATCACCTGATTCCCTTCGCCCGGATGATGCGCGAGCTGGGATTCGCGGGACGGCTGGGCTTCTTCCTGCATGTACCGTTCGTGCCGCCGTCGATGCTCGAGGCGATGCCGGTGGCGCGCGAGCTGGTGGCCGATCTCTGCGCCTACGATCTCGTGGGCTTCCAGACGGAGGAGCACGCGCGCGACTTCCGCGACTGCGCACACCGCATGCTGGGCGCCGCCGTCGATGGCGAGTGGATTCGTCTGAACGGCCGTCGGCTGAGGGTGATAGCCGACCCGATCGGCATCGATGCGGCGTCGTTTGCGCAGGAGGCGGAGCGCGCCGCCGGCGACAAGCTGGTGCAGCGGGTTGCTGGCAGCCTGTCGGGGCGCGCGCTCGCCATCGGCGTCGACCGGATGGACTACTCCAAGGGCCTGCCGCAGCGATTCGAGGCGTTCGGCCGGCTGCTCGAGAGGCATCCCGAGCACAAGCGCAAGATCCACTTCCTACAGATCTGCCCGCGCTCGCGCGAGGAGGTCGACGAGTATCGCAAGCTGCGCGTCGAGCTCGACCGCCTCGCGGGCCGCATCAACGGCCGGCATTCCGACTTCGACTGGACGCCGCTGCGATATTCGACGCGCACGGCGCCGCGCTCGACCCTGGCGGGTCTCTACCGCATCGGCCGCATTGGCGTGGTGACGCCGCTGCGCGACGGCATGAATCTCGTCGCCAAGGAATTCGTCGCCGCGCAGCCCGACGACGATCCGGGTGTTCTGGTCCTGTCGCGGTTCGCCGGTGCGGCGCAGGATCTCGGCGAGGCGCTGATCGTCAATCCGTTCGATCCCGACGCCATTGCCGATGCCATGCATGTCGCGCTGACGATGCCGGTCGCCGAGCGCAGGGGGCGTCACACCGCGCTGAAGGAGAAGGTGATGCGCACGACGGCGCACGCCTATTGCCGTCGTTTCATCGACGCTCTCGAGGCGCCGAGCCTGCGCGCTGCCGCTTAGGAGGCGATCCTGAAGGCCGGCGGATAGATGACGAGGCCGTCCTTGCCTTCGAGCGCGCCATCGACGAGCTCAAGCGCCATGAAGGCCTCGCCCGAGAACGGAGCGTCGAGCCGGCTCGCGAGTTCGGCCGAGAAGCCGAACCGCGGATAGTAGTCGGGATGGCCGAGCACGATCACCGCCTGCCATTCGCGCTGCGCGGCGAGCGCGAGGCCGGCCCTTAACAGGGCGCTGCCGATGCCCGACCGCTGGCGGTCGGGATGTACCGACATCGGTGCGAGCGACAATGCGGGGACCGCTTCATCGTCGATCATCGTCGTGAGCGCACTGAACAGGATGTGACCCACGATCCTGCCGTCGTCGACCGCGGCCAGCTCGACGGCGTCGAGAAGGGCCGCGCGCAGGTCTTCGACCAGCGTCGATTCGAAGGTGCCACCGAAGGCGAGGTCGTTGAGGCGGCGGATGGCCTCGTCGTCCGTCGCCGTCCGCTCGCGGATCACCACATCGTGGTGGCTGCGCGGCCCGGCCATTCGCGGTCGTATTTCTCGCCGCCGACGCGGTCGTTGCTGAGCGCCGCCAGGATCTGGCCGGCGCTGGGCAGCGACTTGGGGTCGACATGGCGTGCGGGGTTCCAGAGTTCGGAGCGTACCAGGGCGCGGGCGCACTGGAAGTAGACCGCGTCGACCTCGATCACGGTCACCGAGCGCGGCGCCTTCTCGTCGACCGCGAACGAGTCTAGCAGCTTCGGTTCGACGCTGAGATGGGCGCGGCCGTTGACGCGCAGCGTGTTGCCGACCCCCGGGATCATGAACAGCAGCGCCACGCGCGGATCGCGCACGATGTTGCGCAGCGAGTCGATCCGGTTGTTGCCGCGGCGGTCGGGCAGCATCAGCGTCTTCTCGTCATGCACCCGCACGAAGCCCGACTTGTCGCCACGCGGCGAACAATCGAGGCCTTCTGGCCCCGATGTCGCGAGCGCGACGTAGGGCGAGGCCTCGATATAGGCGCGGTAATGCGGCGTGATCCAGTTCACTTCCTTGACCGTCGAGGCCTCGACCGGCTTGCCGTAGATCGCCTCGAGCTCGGCCTCGGTCTTCAGGATGTCGGGCATGGGCTCATGAACTCCAGGTGGCGGGAGAGGCGCCGAGCGGTTCGGCGGGTCGGGCGTAGAAGGCGGGCGTGTCGCCGAGCTGCACTACGGGCTTCAGGTGTCTCAGCCGGCCGAACGGGCCGACGCTCTCTGTCAGCAGCGGCATCAGGACTGTCTCGGGCAGCTCGGTCACCCCCTTGGTGGTATCGACGGTGCCGAGGCTCGCGAGCCAGTGCGCGACCTGGACGAGCGACACGCGGACCAGCCAGGAGCCGCCTTGTTCGATCCGCCGGCCGAGCGCTACCATGGCGCCGAGCGCGCCGAGATAGCCCGCGATGTAGTCCAGCGCCTGGACCGGCAGGTTGCGTGGCTTGTCGAGCGAGCCTTGCGTGGCGGCAAGGCCCGTGACGTTCTGCACAATCGAGTCGAAGCCGCGCCGCGCCGCCCACGGGCCTTCGTGGCCGTAGGCGCAAAGGCTGATGCAGACGATGCCGGGCCGGAGCGCGGCCACCTGCTCGGGCGCAAAGCCCCGTGCGGCCAGCGTTCCGGGCCGATAGCCCTGGGTGAAGATGTCGGCCTCCTTGAGGAGCGTCTTCATGGTCTCGACGCCCGCGGGCTGGCGCAGGTCGATGAAGGTGCAGCGCTTGCCGTGGCCGGTGTCCATCAGCAGTTCGGACTGATAGGGCAGGTGTTCGGCCGCGACATGCAGGACGTCGGCCCCGTTCTCCGCCAGCACGCGGCCGCTCGTGGGACCCGCCAGCACGCGCGTGAGATCGAAGACGCGCACACCGGAGAGCGGCCGGTCGCCCTTCGGGAGCGGTCGGGCCGGCGCGTCGCCGATCTTCACGATGTCGATCAGCGGCAGTTTTGCGATCGCGATGCCGTGCGGATGGGCGTTCCATTCCTCGCGGCTGCGCGTCAGGCCGCCGACGCAGCCGCCCGCCGCGATGGCCTCCTCGATGGCCAGCCCATCCCACTTCAGGACGGCGGCGGCCAGTGCCTCGCGCGTCCCGGCCTCAGCGCCGGCGATGCGCAGGGCCCCGGCTCGGTGATGCGGATGATTGGTGTGGATGAACATGTGCCGCCCGTCGCGCGTCGGGTAGTGGCCCGAGAGCGGATCCCACGACACCGGCCGCTCGCCATTGCGCAGCACGTAGGTGTTGGAGCGCAGCGAGGCGGTCGCGGCTTCGACGCCGACCGTGACCGATTGCGGTTTGCCGGTCCTGAGGCGCCACAGGTCCGAGACGGCGAGGCCGACGGCACCGAGGGCGGCGGCTCCAGCCGCCCCGATCTTCCAGGGTGTCACGAACACCGGATCGTCGCCGCCCGTGATCGCCAGGCGGTCGTCGCCGCGTCTGGCCCGGCCGAGCTGGCCCAGGATCGAGTAGGCGAGATCGGTGTTCACTTGCCCGCCATGATCTGGGTCAAGAGCGCCATCAGGACATCGGGGCAAGTTATGTGCGGGTTATGGCTTGCATCGATCTCATGGCACGTCCAACCGGCCTCGCTGCGGGCACGGTCGGCGAACTGGCGGAACGCGTCGCCCGGCATGTTGCGTCGGGCATAGATGAAGTGGCGCGGCGGCGGCGGCGCCGTCGACTCCAGCCGGATCTTCTGCTCAAAGCACTTGAGGGGCTGCGGCCGGCGACGCGGGCCCGCCCAGGCGACGTCTTCCGGCGAGGTGTCGGGCGGCATCGGGTTCACCGGGAGCTTCCAGCCGTCGCCGTCCTTTTCCGCGCCCTTGCGCATGTTGCCCTCGGCTTTCGGCCCCACAAGGTCGAACAGGCTCTGCCCATCGGCGGGCACGAAGGCGTCGAGATAGATGATGCGGGCGAGCCGGTCGCGCACCTTGTCGGCGGCGCCGGTCGCGACCATGCCGCCGTAGGAGTGGCCGAGCAGGACGACGTCGCTGAGGTCCTCCATCTCGATCTCGCCGACGACATCCTGGATGTGCGTCGACAGGTCGACCGCCGGCGAGGCGAGATGGGCACGGGCGCCCAGCCCGGTCAGGGTCGGCGCGAAGAACGCATGACCGGCTGCCTGCAGGCGCGGCCGCATCTTCTTCCAGGCCCACGCCGCCGACCAGGCGCCGTGCGCCAGAACGATATTTGCCATACCCCTACCTCCCGCTGGCAAGCCAACTTCTTCAGTGCTACTACGAATTATTCGCAATGAGTAGCCAACCAACCATAGCACTTGGCAATGCACGCGTGGGCTTTCGCGGCCGCATCCTGGCCATCGCCGCTGGCCGCGTTGCCGCAGGGCTGCCGGCCTCCGAACTCGAGCGCCGCCTTCTCGAACTGGGATTCGTCGAGGGCGCCGACGTCGAGGTCCTGCACCAGGGCCTGTTCGGCCGCGACCCCATCGCGGTGCGCGTTGCGCACACGACGGTCGGCCTGCGGCGGCGCGAGGCGATGGCGGTGCTCGTGAGCGCCGGAGCCTAGGGCATGTCGGATGCGGCTCCTGTCGTTGCGCTCGTCGGCAATCCCAACTGCGGCAAGACAGCCCTCTTCAATGCCCTGACCGGCAGCCGCCAGAAGGTCGCCAACTATCCCGGCGTCACGGTCGAGAAGAAGGTCGGGCCGATCACGACGCCGGCCGGCCGCACCGTGCGGATCGTCGACCTGCCTGGCACCTACTCCCTGCGCGCCCGCTCGCCCGACGAGGAGATCACGCGCGACGTCGTGCTGGGCCGCACCCAGAACGACGTGATTCCCGACCTGATCGTCTGCGTCGCCGACGCCTCGAACCTGCGCCTCGCGCTGAGGCTGGTGCTCGAGCTGAAGCAGGTCGGCCGGCCGGTCATGCTGTCGCTCAACATGATGGATATCGCGCACCGGCGCGGCATCGAGATCGACGCCGAGAGGCTTGGCCGCGAGCTCGGCGTGCCGGTGGTGAGTTCCGTCGCGGTCCGCCGCGGCGGCACCGACGCGCTGCTGGCCGAGATCGATTGCCGGCTGGCCGAACGGCGGAGTGCCGCGGCCGCGCAATGGCGCGCGCCCGACGCAGCCGCCCTGCGCCGTGCCCAGCGCGAGGCCGACCGCATCCTGGCCGCCGTCGCGCGCGGGCAAGGCGGTCGCGACAGCCTGACCGCCCGCGCCGACGCCGTCCTGCTGCATCCTGTGGCGGGCCTCGTTGTACTGCTCGCGATCCTGTTCGTGATGTTTCAGGCGGTGTTCGCCTGGGCGCAGCCCGGCATGGACGCGATCGAGGCCGCTTTCGGCTGGCTCGGCGGGCTGGTCGAAGCCATGCCGCTGCCCGATCTCGCGAAGAGTTTCCTGAAGGATGGGTTGATCGGCGGCGTCGGCAGCGTGGTCGTGTTCCTGCCGCAGATCGTGATCCTCTTCTTCTTCATCCTCGTGCTCGAGGATCTGGGCTACATGGCGCGTGCGGCCTTCCTGATGGACCGCATCATGGGCGGCGCCGGCCTGCACGGCCGCGCCTTCATCCCGCTGCTGTCGTCGTTTGCCTGCGCCATCCCGGGCATCATGTCGACGCGCGTGATCGACGATCGGCGCGACCGGCTGACCACCATCCTGGTGGCGCCGCTGATGACCTGTTCGGCGCGCATCCCGGTCTATACCCTGATCATCGGCGCCTTCGTTCCCGATCGCGAGGTCTGGGGTTACATCGGCCTGCAGGGGCTGGTGATGTTCGGCCTCTACACCGTGGGCATCGTCGGCGCGCTCCTCGTGTCGTTCGTGGTGAAGCGCCTGATCTGGCGCGGCCGGCCGGGCGAGCCCTTCATGCTCGAATTGCCCGACTACAAGCTGCCGCGCCCCAGGAGCCTCGCGATCGGCCTGTGGACCCGCGCCACGATCTTCCTCAAGCGCGCCGGCACCATCATCCTGTCGATGATGATCCTGATCTGGTTGCTGGCCTCGTTCCCGCAGCCGCCGGAAGGGGCCGCCGAGCCTGCCATCAACTACAGCCTGGCGGCCCGGATCGGCACGGCGATCCAGCCGGTCACGGCACCGCTCGGCTTCAACTGGCAGATCAACGTGGCGCTGATCCCCGGCATGGCGGCGCGCGAGGTCGCGGTCGGCTCGCTCGGCACCATCTATGCGATCAGCGGCGGCGAGGAGGTGGCCGACAGGATCGGCCAGGCGCTCAGCTCGCAATGGAGCCTCGCCACGGCCCTGGCCTTCCTCGCCTGGTACGTGTTCGCCCCGCAATGCGCCTCGACGCTCGCCGTGATCCGGCGCGAGACCGGCGGCTGGCGATGGCTGTGGGTCACCTTCTTCTACATGCTGGCGCTGGCCTACCTGGCCGCCTTCGTCACCTATCGTGTCGCGCTGGCCCTTGGTGCGGGATAGTCAGCGCCTGAGCTCGTGGAGCGCGCGCCTCGCGGGGTCCGTCATGCCGGAATAGGTCCCTTGAAGACGAAGAAGGCACCGGCGCAGATCAGGGCGAAGCCCACCAGGTGGTTCACCGTGATGCGCTCGCCGAGATAGAGGACCGAGAAGGCGGCGAACACGGTGAGCGTGATCACCTCCTGCATGGTCTTGAGCTCGGCCGTCGAGTAGATCGTATGCCCCCACCGGTTGGCGGGAACCGCGAAGCAGTACTCGACGAAGGCGATGCCCCAGCTTGCCACCACCACCAGCCACAGCGGCCTGTCGGTGAACTTGAGATGCCCGTACCAGGCGAACGTCATGAAGACGTTGGAGATCAGCAGCAGGAAGATCGGCGTGATGGCGGGCGGCAGCCAGGTCATTGTTGAGTCTACTCCGGTTTGAGTCCGAGCTTCCTGATCAACGGCACGACCATCCTGTCCTCGGCATCGAACATCGCCGCGGTTTCCTGTGGCGTCGCCGGGTAGGCTTCGGCCGTCAGGTCGGCGAAGCGTTTGACGACTGCCGGATCCTTCAGGACCTTGACCATGGCCGCGTTCAGCTTGGCGACGATTTCCGGCGGCATTTTGGCCGGTCCGAACAGGCCGGTGAAGGTGGCGAAGGTGAAATTCTCGAGACCTTTGACGCCGCTTTCCTTCATCGTCGGCACGTCGGGAAGCTGCGGCACGCGCTGCGGCGACGACACCGCGATGGCACGCAACTTGCCGGACTTGATGTTGCCCATGGCGGCGTTGAGCTGGTCGACCTGGGCGGTCACCTGGCCCGCCATCACGTCGATCATGGCCGCCCCCGACCCCTTGTAGTGGATCAGCGTGTATTTGGTCCCGGTCGCCTCGCCGATCAGCTCGATGGCGAGATGGTTGGTGGTGCCGATGCCTGAGTCGGCGACCGCGAACTTGCCGTCGCGGCCGAGCGCGATGAAATCGGACATGGTCCTGATCGGCGAGTTGGGCGTCACGACCAGAACGGCCGGCACGCGCTGAATGTGGCTGATCGGCGTGAACGCCGTGCGCCAGTCGTAGGGTGCGTTGCCGTAGATCGCGGGTACCGCCACCAGCGAGTTGGCCGAGACCAGCAGCGTGTAGCCGTCCGGCGCGGCACGGGCCACGACGTCGCTGCCGATCATGCCGCTGGCGCCAGCCTTGTTCTCGACGATCACCGAGACGCCCAGCACGTCCTTCAGCTTGTCGGCGATGATGCGGGCGGTAACGTCGATGTTCCCGCCCGGCGCATAGGGCGCCATGATCTTGATGGGTTTGTCGGGATATTCCGCCGCGGCGGGCAGGGCCGCGAGTGTCGCCAACAGGCCGACGATGACTGCAACGAGACGTGCTGTAACGAGACGCATGGGCTTCCTCCGGAGATTGTTGGTCGGAGGCTAGCCCATCGACTCTTGGCGGCACACGCCGGGTCGGTTCGCCGCTTCGCGTTGCGGAGCGACGGTTCGCCTGAAGGAGCTACAGCGCCGGCGGCCGGCGCTCCGCCCACGGCCGCGCCTCCTCGAGCAGCGCGCCGAGCCGCAGCACGTCGGTCTCGTGGCCCCACCTGCCGATGATCTGCACCGAGGTCGGCAGACCGTCGGCGCCGAAGTCCGCGGGCACGGCGCAGGCGGGATGGCCGGTCAGGTTGAACGGGTACTGGTAGGAGGTCCAGCCCTGGCGGGTGATGCCGCACTTCACGCCGTCGACCACGACCTCGTCGTTGGCCGCGTCGTGCGTCACGTCGAGCGCGGTGCGCGAATTGGTCGGCGTCACGATGAAGTCGTAGCGCTCGAACAGCGTCTGGATCCTGCGGAACAGGGCTGTGCGCGCGAACTGGGCGTTGCGGAAGTCGGCCAGGGTGAATTTGGCGCCGCGCTCCATGAAAGCGAGCGTCACCGGATCCATCTGGTTCTGCCACTTCGGCAGGTATTGTGCGCAGAACACGGCGAAGTTCGCCTGGTAGAGCACGCGGCCCTCATACTCGATCCAGTCGATCTTCTCCGTCACTTCCTCAATGACGGCGCCCATCGCCTCCCAGGCGGCGAGCGAAGCGCGCGTGTTGGCGCGCACGTCGGCGGCGATCCGCGGGTTGGCCGTGAGCTCGATGTAGCCGATGCGCACGCCCGAAAGATCGTGGCCGGCGAGCTTCGGGGAAAGCGGCTTCTGGCCGCCGCCGCTCAGGGTCCACGGATCCTTGTCGCTGGGCCCGACCAGCACCGAATGCATGATCGCGGCGTCGGTGACGGAGCGCGCCAGCGGCCCGGCATAGACGTTGTTGCCGAAGGCGTCGCGGGTGGTGTCGGCCGGCACGGCGCCGAGGGTCGGCTTCAGCCCGACGAGGCCCGAGCACGAGGCCGGGCCGCGCACCGAGCCCGCGCCGTCGGTGCCGAGCGAGATCGGGCCGAGGCCCGCCGCCACGGCGGCCGCACCGCCGCCGCTCGAGCCGCCCGGCGTGCGCTCGAGGTTCCAGGGATTGCGCGTGATGCCGAAGGAGGGGCCGTCGGTCAGGCCCTTCACCCCGAACTCCGGCGACGTCGCCTTGCCGACGATGATGGCGCCGGCAGCGCGCAGGCGCTGCACCAGCACGTCGTCGGCCCTGGCCGGCGCGTTGTCCTCGAAGATCGCCGAGCCGTGGCGCGTCGGCACGCCTGCGACGTCGATCAGGTCCTTCACGCTCACCGGCACACCGTGCAGCGGTCCCAGCCTCTCGCCGCGGGTCACCGCCTCTTCGGCCTTTCTCGCGTCGCGTCGGGCGGCGTCGGCCGTCACCTCGCGGAAGCAGTTGAGCCTGGGGTTGGCACGCTCGATCGCCTTCAGGACCGTGTCGACATACTCGACAGGCGAAAGCTTCCTGTCGCGGATGAGGGCGGCGGCCTTCACGGCCGGCGTGAAGAGAAGATCGGTGTCGCTCATGAGTCCTTCTTCTCCTCCCCCGTTTCGGGGGAGGTGCCCCGTCTTACGGGGCGGAGGGGGAAAGCTGCAAGTTCGTGTGTACCCCCTCCGGCCCTTCGGGCCACCTCCCCCGAAGCGGGGGAGGATTTGAGTTTGAATGCACGCTGCGCTACGCCGCTCGTCGATGTTCTCCCTGCCTGTCCTGGCGGCACTCGCGGTCGTGGCTGCCGTGACCTCGTTCATCTCCGGCATCTTCGGCATGGCGGGCGGGATGCTCCTGATCGGCTTCCTGCTGGTCTTTCTGCCGGTGCCGGTCGCCATGGTGTTCCACGGCGTCATCCAGATCGCGGCCAACGGCTGGCGCGCCTGGCTGTGGCGGCATCACGTGAAGTGGAGCGTCGTGCTGCAGTTCGGCCTGGGTGCCGCGGCCTCGCTGATCGTCTTCTCCTTCTTCGATTTCGTGCCCGACAAGGCGCTGGTCCTGATGGCGGTGGGCGCGACGCCCTTCATCGCGCTTGCCGTGCCGCAGACCATCGCGCCCAACATCGAGCGCGGCGGCCAGGCCTTCCTCGCGGGCGCCATCGGCGGCGCGATCCAGCTCGTCTCGGGCGTCACCGGACCGCTGCTCGACATCTTCTACGTCCGCACCGGCATGACGCGGCAGGTCAACGTCGCCACCAAGGCGGCGGCCCAGGTGCTGGGGCACTTGACGAAAGTGACCTACTTCGCCGCCCTGATCGACCATCCGGCCGGCCGCGACCTTGAACAATGGCTGGTCATGGCCTATGCGGCGGGCTTCGCCGTGCTCGGCACGACCCTGTCCCGCAGTTTTCTCGATCGCATGTCGGACCGGCAGTTCTATCATTGGACGCGCCGCGTGATCCTGGCGCTGGGTGCGGTCTATGTTGGGCAGGGGATCTGGCTGATGGTGAGCCGATGAGCGATGTGAAGGACCAGGTGCGGGCGCTGCTCGACCGGCTGCCGGACGATTGCACCTTCGCCGACGTGCAACGCGGCATCGCCGTGCTGATGTGGCCCAAGCGTGCCGACGGCAGCCTCGAACCGCCCAAGCGCATCGACCCGGAAGAAGTGAAGCGCCGCCTGCGCGAATGGATGAAATCGGAGAGTGAAAAATGAAGGACCGCGTCTCGATCGACCTCAAGGACGGCGTCGCCGACGTCCGCCTGATCCGCGCCGACAAGATGAACGCGCTCGATCCCGCGATGTTCGAGGGCATCATCGAGGCGGGCGCGAAGCTCGCCGACATGAAGGGCCTGCGCTGCGTCGTGCTGTCGGGCGAGGGCAAGGCCTTCTGCGCCGGCCTCGACATGGGAAGCTTCGCCGCCATGAAGGCCGACGGCGACGCGGTCCCGGGCGTGCGCGATCTCACCAAGCGCACTCACGGCATCGCCAACCGGCCGCAGCAATGCGCCTGGCTGTGGCGCGAGCTGCCGGTGCCGGTGATTGCCGCGGTCCATGGCGTGGCCTTCGGCGGCGGCTTCCAGATCGCGCTGGGGCCGGACATCCGCTACGCCACGGCCGATGCGCGCTTCTCGGTGATGGAGATCAAGTGGGGGCTGGTGCCCGATCTCGCCGGCACGCAGCTCATGCGCCATCTCGCGCGCGAGGACGTGGTGCGCGAACTCACCTACACCGGCCGCATCTTCAACGGCACCGAGGCGCAGCAGATGGGTTTCGTGACCCGCGTCGTCGACGATCCGCGCGCCGCGGCGCTGGAGACGGCGCGCGAGATCGCCTCCAAGAGCCCCGACGCGATCCGTGCCAACAAGCGGCTGCTCAACGCCGCGGTCGCCGTCGACGCCGCCTCGGGCCTGATGATGGAGTCGGTCGAGCAGCAGAAGCTGATCGGCTCGCCCAACCAGCTCGAAGCCATCATGTCCAACCTGCAGAAGCGCGCCGCGAACTATCGGGACTAAGGAGTCAAGCGGACCGCGCGCGTCTCGCGCGCTCATGAGCGCGCAGGATGCGCGCGGTCCGGAAGATTATTTGCCCTGAAACGCCGGCTTCCTTTTCTCGACGAACGCCTGCACCGCCTCCTTGTGGTCGGCGGTGCGCGAGGCGGAGACCAGGCGCTCGGCCTCGCGGAAGTGCGCGGTCGGGTAGTCGATGTGCAGCGCGTCGTCGAGATTGTCTTTGATCAGGCGCAGCGCGACCCGCGGCCCGTCGGCCAGCGACCTGGCGAAGGCGAAGGCCTCGTCCTGCAGCTTGGCGTCCTCGACCACGCGGTTGAACAACCCTATGCGTTCGCCGCGCTCGGCATCGACCTTCTCCGAGGTCAGCATCAGTTCGCGCGCCCGCATGGGGCCCACCGTGCGCGTCAACAGCCAGGCGATGCCGTAGTCGCCCGACAGGCCGATCCTGGCGTAGCCCGTCGTGCCGAACGCCGACTTCGCCGCAATGCGAATGTCGCAGGCGAGCGCGATGGCGAGGCCGGCGCCGGCCGCCGCGCCGGGCAGGGCGGCGATGGTCGGCTTGCGCACTGCGAACAGCGCGCCGGTGAGATGCGTCTGGCGCCAGCGCAGGTCGGAAAGCCGTTCCTCGTAGCTCATCTGGCCGCGCGGGCCGCGGCCGCCCATGCCCTTGACGTCGCCGCCGCTGCAGAAGGCGGTGCCGGCGCCGGTGATCAGCAGCGCACCGACCTTCGGATCGTCGCCGCGCGCCTTGATCTGGTCGCGCAGCGCTGCCGTGAGGTCGGGCGACATGGCGTTGCGCGCTTCGGGACGGTTGAGCGTGATGACGGCCACGCCATCGCGTACGCTGCAGAGAAGTTCCTTCGTGCCGGTATCGATATCCATCGGAGATCCTGTCGTGGCAGGCCGTGCCATCGTATTGGCAGGCGCTATGTGTTGCCCGTTTCCCGGGCGCGCGTCAGACTTGCCGCATGACATTCCCGGTCACCGAACACACCGTCAAGACCGCCCGCCACACGACGGGCTATCTCGCCTGCGGAGCGAAAGACGCACCGCCGCTGGTCTTCTGCCACGGCTGGCCCGAGCTCTCGCTGTCGTGGCGGCACCAGCTTCCAGCCTTCGCCGCGCTTGGCTTCCGCTGCGTCGCGCCCGACATGCGCGGCTACGGACGGTCGAGCACCTACACGACACATGAGGCCTTCGCGCAGGAAGAGATCGTGGCCGACATGCTGGAGCTGCTGGCCTCTCTTGGCCACGACAAGGCCGTGTGGATCGGCCACGACTGGGGCAGCCCGGTGGTGTGGAACATCGCCGCGCACCATCCCGAGAAGACGGTCGGCGTGGCGAGTCTCTGCGTGCCCTACCTCCCGGCCGGCTTCACGCTCGACAGCGTCGTGCCGCTGGTGGATCGCACGGTCTATCCAGCCGACAGGTTCCCCGCCGGCCAGTGGGACTACCAGTTCTTCTATGAGGAAAGCTTCGACAAGGCCTGCAAGGGTTTCGAGGCCAACGTACGCAACGTCGTGAAGGCGTTGTTCCGCAAGGGCGACCCGGGCCGCGTCGGCAAGCCGGCGCCGACCGCGATGGTGCGGATGGCCGGAGGCTGGTTTGGCGGCGGCGCCTGTCCGGACCTGCCGCGCGATTCCGACGTGCTGACCGAGCAGGACATGGAGGCCTACGCCGCGGCGCTGGAGCGCAACGGCTTCTTCGGGCCGGACTCCTGGTACATGAACCACAAATCCAACGCCGCCTATTCGGCGAAGGCCAAGCAGGGCGGCAAGCTCGCCATGCCAGTGCTGTTCCTGCACGGCGCCTACGACACGACCTGCGAGACCATCAAGTCGAAGCTCGCCGAGCCGATGCGCCGCAACTGCGCCGACCTCACCGAAGTCGTGGTCGAGTCCGGCCACTGGATGGCGCAGGAGAAGCCCGCGGCCGTCAATGCAGCGCTCGCCAAGTGGCTGGCGGCGAAGCTGCCGGACTACTGGAAGGGCTGACCCGGCTTGAGCCGGCCGTCGGCCCTCCGCGCTCCTGCCGCGACCCGGCCACAATGCGGGTGCTTGCTGGCGGCCTCGAAACAGGAGCCTGCCCGTGCGCACCACCTCCCTCGTCGCTGCCGTCTTCTTCGTGGCGGCACTCGCATCGCCCGCCTTTGCGCAGAAAGACGACAAGCCCGGTCACGGCCGCAGCGGCCCGCCCGACAAGACGGCGGTGTCGCCCGGCAAGGGGCAGGGCCAAGGTCAAGGTCAAGGACAAGGCGGGCCGCAGGCGGCTTCTCCGGGCACGCAGGTCAACATCTCGATCAACGACCGCAATGCCGTCTACAGCTACTACCGCACGGAGTTCGCGGCCGGTCGTTGTCCGCCGGGTCTTGCCAAGAAGAACAACGGCTGCCTGCCGCCGGGCCAGGCCAAGAAGCTGTGGACCCTCGGCCAGCCGCTCGCCGCGGGCGTCGTCTTCTACCCGCTGCCGGGTGTGTTGCTGGCGCAGCTCACGCCGCCGCCGGCAGGCTATCAGTACGTGCGCGTCGCCAACGACATCCTGATGATGGCGATCGGCACGCGCCTGATCGCCGGCGCCGTCGCCGACCTCAGCAGCTTCTAGCGCCGATTCCGTTTGGATGAACTCATGGTCTTTCGGACCGCGAGCGTCCCGCTCGCTCTTGACTCCGAAGCGAGCGCGGGCGGAGTAACCTCCGCCCTTGAGGCTCGCGGTCCGGAAAACATGATTCGATCTGACATCATCCCGATCTAGCGCCGGCCGGCGGCGAGCGCCGCGCGGCGCTCGAGGCTCTCCTTCGGCCAGGTCGTCTCCATGTCGTAGAACTCCGGTACGACCGGCACGTTCTTGGGCAGGATCACCCAGGGCTGCTTGGACGAGGTGAAGATGTGCACGTCGGGCGGCATGGCGTCCGGATCGTCGAGCGTGCCGACCCTCACGAACCGCACCTTCGGACCGGCGCCGGAATAGTTGCTCCACACCGCCACGCGGCATTTCGGGCAGCGCGAGATCTTCTGGCCCCTGCCGCTCGCCGACGGCGTGTCGACCACCTCGACCTCGCCCGACAGCGTCTCGACGCGATCCGCCTCGATCATCGCATTCATCACAAAGGCGCTGCCGGTCTCGCGCTGGCACCAGCGGCAATGACAGCAATGCACGAACATCGATCGTGACGTGAGTCGGTATCTCACATGGCGGCAGGTGCAGCCGCCTTCGAAGGTCTCGCTCATGAAGGCCTCGCGGTCATTGGATGGGTCCGAAGAAGCCGACGATCGACTGGAACCTGCCGTCGGCAGCGACGGTGCAGAAGTCGACGCCGTCGCGCAGCACCCGGCCGTCGGGCAACCGGTTGCTCCACAGGAAACGCATCATCTCGTGATGGCGGTCGATTGCGCTCGTGCGCGAGATGCGCGCCCCGGGATTGCGTGCGACAACGCCGTCGATGTGAATGGCCAGTGCTTCCACGCCGGCGGCGCGCACGGAGGGATCGGCATAGAGTCCGTCGTCGGCGAGGACCGATCTCAGGATCGCGCGGCGTTCGGCGCCGTCGGCCGTGTTCCACGCTGCGCAATAGCGGTCGACCAGCGTCTCGAGGGTTTCCGCGGTCATTCGATGATAGTCTCCCGCCGACTGGAAATCGCGGGAGAGGATGATGGCCGGACGGCTGCAAGGCAAGGTGGCGGTGGTGACGGGCGCGGCGCCGCGCGGCGAGGGCGTCGGCAACGGCATGGCGACCGCCATCCTGTTCGCGCGCGAGGGCGCCAGGGTCGTGCTGGTGAACCGCAGCGCCCAGCGTGCCGAATCGCTCGCCAAGCAGATCAAGGATGAGGGCGGCGAGGCCTCGGTGTTCGCGGCCGACGTGGCCAAGGCCGACGAGGCCGAGGCGATGGCGGCGTTTGCGCAGAAGAAGTACGGTCGCCTCGACATCCTGCACAATAATGTCGGCATCGGCGGGCCGGGCACGCCCGAGACCGTGACGCTCGAGACCTGGAACAAGGTGCTCGAGGCCAACCTCACCACCACCATGCTCTGCACCAAGGCCTGCCTGCCGCGCATGAAGGAAGGCGGCGGCGGCTCGATCATCATGGTGTCGTCGATCGCCGGCGCGCTCGGCCTGATGGGCAGCGCCGGCGCCGTGGCCTATGCGACGGCCAAGGCGGGTCTCCATGGCTTCACCATGTCCGTCGCCGCGGACTATGCGACGCAGAGCATCCGCGCCAACTGCATCGTCGTGGGCTCGGTGCACACGCCGATGGTGGCGCATCTCGGCGACGAGGCGCGCCAGCGGCGCAAGAAGATGGTGCCCATGCAGGTCGAGGGCACGGCGTGGGACATCGCGCACGGGGCAGTCTATCTCGCCTCCGACGAATCGCGCTGGGTGACCGGCGTCATGCTGCCGATCGACGGCGGCCTGGTCGCGCTCAGGGCCTGGCCGCGCTAGTGCCAGCAGTGCTGGCAGCCCGGTCGAAAGCGGTGGCCAGCCATGCGCGTCGTCAGTTGCAGGTTCAGCAGGAATATGCTAGGAAAAAGACTATCATGGGCCGGTCCTGACCGCTGCCCGAACCATCACGCCGGCGGACCCAACCGACCGCACGAGCCTCCCACGTTGCTGGCAATGCCAGCAGCCCGGAGGCGTCCCCGGAGCGGGCGCCGCTCCCTCGTCGAGTGAAAGTCAAAACGACCGGTGAACCAGCACCGGCCCGAAGTGCGACAGGCGACAAGTGCTACAAACTGGTACTTCCGGGTGTCGCACTCGAAACAACAAAAAAGCCGCGCAGATGCTGCATCGGCGTCCCCTGGCAGACATGTCGGGAGGAGGGTGCGGCCATAGCGCGGCGGGAGACAAAGTAGACAAACTTTTGCGTTCAGGTGTCTCCTGCAGAGCGCGCTGGAAGCCCGCTACAGCAGGCTTTCCGGCGTGTCCGGAACCGGAGGACGCGGCGTCGGTTTGTAACGCTTTGTCTCACCCGCTCTGCCGCCGTTCGTGGTGCCAGGCGTAGAGGCCCGAGGCCACGATCACGGCGGCGCCGGCGATCGTCCAGCCGTCGGGGATGTCGCCGAACACGATCGCGCCCAGGATCGTGACGAACACCAGCAGCGTGTAGCTGAAGGGCTGCACGGCGCCGGCCTCCGCATGGTCGAGCGCCTTGATCAGCGCGTAGTGGGCGAGCGCGCCGATCAGGGCGATGGCGAGCAGCAGCGTCCAGCCCAGGGCGTCGGGCCACAGCCACTGCCAGGGGCCGACCAGGGTGGTGGCGCCGAAGGCCACGAAGGCCGACCAGACCAGCGTCGTGTCGGGCGTGTCGGTGCGTGCGCAGAGGCGGATCAGGATCTGGTAGGCGCCCCACAGGATCGCGCCGGCGACCGGGATCAGCAGCACCCAGTCGAGCTCGCGGAAGCCCGGCCGCACGATCAGCAGCATGCCGACGAAACCCGCGGCGACGGCGCCCCAGCGTGCCGCCCCCGCGCGCTCGCCGAGGAAGAGCACGCCGAGCGCGATCACGATCAGGGGCGAGGTCGCGGCGACGGCGTGCGTGTCGGCGAGCGGCAGATAGCGGAAGGCGAGCACGAAGGCGGCGGCCTCGACCACGGCCAGCAGCGCCCGGCCGAACTGCAGCCAGGGCCTGCTGGTGCGCCAGGCGGCGCGCAGGCCGCGCCGGCGCACGACGGCCCAGGCGAACAGGGCGAAGACGGCGTAGCGCACCCACATCATCTGGCCGATCGGATAGTCGGCCACCATCCACTTGGTGATGGTGTCCATGCTGGCGAAGCCCAGCATGGCCAGCATGGTGTAGATCGCGCCAAGTGAGGTGTTGTTGTGCGCCGCGCCGGACGCCGGGGGCGTCATTCGGCGGCGGCGACGCGATGCGCCGGGGGACGAAAGGCGGGGATCACGCGCTCGGCGAAGAGCCTGAGGCTCTGCATCGTCTTCTCGCGGCCGTAGTAGGGCGGATAGTGCAGCAGCAGCGAGGTCATGCCGGTGCGCGCCTGCAGCTCGCGCAGGCGGGCGATCACCGTCTCGGCCGAGCCGTGCAGCAGGGTGGTCCGCAGGAGCTCGTCGTAGGTGAACTGCGTGCCCTTCTCCGACACCGAGCCGAGATAGCCCGCCGTGCCGTTGCCGCCGAAATGCGCGATGTGGCGGACGATCGCCTCCTCGGTGTCGGCGCGCGCCGCCGCGTCGCTGTCGGCAATGTAGACCCAGCGCGCGATGTCGATCTGGCCGGCCGCCGGATTCCGGCGGCGCTCGTCGGACGCGCGGGCGAGCTCGCGCTTGTAGAGCGCGGTCTGGCCGGCGAGCGTCTCGACGCCGGGCAGGGTCGAGAGCATCAGGCCGAAGCCGTTGCGGCCGCAGTAGCCGATCGAGCGGTCGGTGCCTCCCGCCATGTAGAGCGGCGGATGCGGCGTCTGGATCGGTTGCGGCAGCACCTCGTAGGGCTCGGCCACGGTGCCGGTGAAATAGCTTCCCCTGTGGTCGTAGCGATGGCGGTGGAAGGCATCGAACATCAGCCCGACGGCCTCCTCGACCATGTCGCGACGGCCGTCGAAATCCTTGCCCAGGCCCTCGAATTCGTAGGGCCGGTAGCCCGAGCCGATGCCCAGCATGAGGCGGCCGCCCGAGAGGATGTCGACGAAGTTCGCGTTCTCGACGACGCGGATCGGGTCGTAGAGCGGCAGCGTGATGACGCCCGAGGCGAGCTTGATGCGGCTGGTCTTGGCGGCGAGGTAGGCCATGTAGGCGAAGCAGTCCGGCATGATGCCGTAGCTCGTCGAGAAATGGTGCTCGGCGATCCAGGCCGTGTCGTAGCCCAGCCGCTCCGCCTCGACGATCTCGTCGGTCGTGCGCGCGTGTACGTCGCGGTGCGGGTAGGGCTCTTCTTTCGGATTGGGATGCGAAGTGAAGAGGACGCCGAATTCCATGGCCCGCGCTTCCCCGAATTTATCGTTGCCGCGATCCTATGGCGGCGTTTGGACGCTGGCCATGCCACAGTTTCGCCGCTTGACTTCGCTGCGCTGCACCATCATATACGCGGCAGCCCGCTTCCTGCGGGCCTATCAAGGTTTCTCGCGATCGCGCGATGCGCCGCTCTCTCGATGGCGCCTCATCCCGAGACAATCTCCCAAGAGCAAGAGCCGTCCCAGCCGCGCGCGGGAACGGGCCAAAAGCCGCCACAGATGCGCGTGCCCAAGAAAGCATGCCGGCGGCAAGTCAGGATTTTCAGTGAGTGAAGTTACCTTTGCGGACCTCGGGTTGGCCGAGCCGCTGCTGCGTGCGTTGAACGCGGCCAACTACATCGTGCCGACGCCCATCCAGGCGCGCACGATTCCCGCGCTGCTGCAGGGCCGCGACGTGCTGGGCATCGCCCAGACCGGCACCGGCAAGACGGCGGCGTTCGCGCTGCCCGTGCTGCAGCACCTCTCCCAGTCGAACGAGCGTGCGCAGCCCAAGAGCCCGCGCGCGCTCGTGCTGGCGCCAACCCGCGAGCTCGCGGTCCAGATCGCCCGCAGCTTCGACACCTACGGCCGCGGCCTCGGCCTGCGCCTCGCCACCGTCGTCGGCGGCCTGGGCTACGGCCGCCAGATCGAGACCCTGGCCCGCGGCGTCGACATCCTGGTCGCCACGCCGGGCCGCCTGCTCGACCTGGTCGATCGCGGCAACGTCAAGCTCGGCCAGGTGACCTTCTTCGTCCTCGACGAAGCCGATCGCATGTTCGACATGGGCTTCATCCGCGACGTCCGCCGCATCGCCTCGTCGGTTTCGAAGAACCGCCAGACGCTGCTCTTCTCGGCCACCATGCCGAGCGACATCGCCAAGCTCTCCTCGGAGATCCTGAAGAACCCCGAGAAGGTCGAGATCGCCCCGCAGGGCCGTACGGTCGAGAAGATCGACCAGCGTGTCTACTTCGTGAACGCCGCCAGCAAGCGGGCGCTGCTCAGCCATCTCCTGGCCGACGAGGCGCTGGAGCGAGTCATCGTCTTCACCCGCACCAAGCGTGGCGCCAACCGCGTCGCCGAGGCGCTGGAAGACCGCGGCGTGCGATCCGAGGCGATCCACGGCAACAAGAGCCAGAACGCCCGCCAGAAGGCGCTCGACAATTTCAGCCGCGGCAAGGCCCGCGTGCTGGTGGCCACCGATCTCGCCTCGCGCGGCATCGACGTGCAGGGCGTGACGCACGTCATCAACTTCGAGCTGCCGGCGGACGCCGAGAGCTATGTCCATCGCATCGGCCGCACCGCGCGTGCCGGCGCCTCGGGCATCGCGATCTCGTTCTGCGACGGCAGCGAGCGCGGTCAGCTCAAGGGCATCGAGCGGCTGACCAACCAGCGCATCGCCGTCGTGTCAACGCCAGCCAACGAGGACCTGCCGGCAGCACCGCCGCCGCGTGCCCGTGCCGAGAGCGAGGACCGCGATGAGCGTCCGCGCGAGCATCGCGGTCCGCGTGGTGGCGGCCGTCCCGGCGGCGGCCCCGGCCGCCATCGCGGGTTCGGCGACCGTTCGAACCACGACCGCTCACGCGGCGACCGGCCGCCGGCGCATGGCGAGCACCAGTTCCGCGGCGGCGATTATCGCGGTGCCCCGCAGGGCGACCGCCAGCGCGGCGATCGTCCTCACGGTGATCGTCCCTATGGTGATCGCCCGCGTGGCGACCGTCCCCAGGGCGACCGTCCTTATAGCGATCGTCCGCGGTCGTTCGACGATCGTCCCCGCCACGAAGGCGGCCGGGCTCATGGTCATCACAATGGTGGCCATCACAATGGCGGCCATCGTGCCGAGCGCCCGCATGGCGACCGGCCCCACGGTGATCGCCCCCAAGGCGACCGCCCTTACGGCGATCGGCCCCAGGGTGAACCACGACAGCCGCAGTGGAAGAAGCGTCGCTTCGGCGGCGGTGGCGCCGGCCGCGGTCGAGGCCGCGCTGCCTAGCGCCTCTGAAGGCGCCTAGCTGAGAATTCCTTCCTCGCGGAAGATCTCCAGGCATTTCGAGAGAGCGCGCTCATACCGGGCGCGCTCTTTTGCCATGGAGGCTTCGTCCCACTTGAAGAAGCCCTGCTTCGTCTTGAAGCCGATACGGCCCTCGTCGACGTTGCGCTGCAGGACCGGCGGCGGGCCGTCGGCGTTGGTGAGGTCGGGCCAGATGATCTTGGCGACGGCACAGGTCGTGTCCCAGCCCGAGTGTTCCTTCTGGGTGATCGGGCCGGCGGCGGCGTAGCGGAAGCCGAAGGAGAGCCGCACGGTGGCGTCGATGTCCTCGGGGCTGGCGACACCCTGCTCGATCAGCCACAGCGCCTCGCGCATCAATGCGCCCTGGATGCGGTTGCCGAGGAAGCCGATCACGTCCTTCCTGACTTGCACCGGCCGCTTGCCAAGCGCGCGCATGGTCCTGCCGACTTCCTCGGCAAGAGCGACATCAGTGTGGACCGAGCGCACGACTTCGACCAGCGGCACGAGATGCGCCGGCATGAAGAAGTGCAGGCCCATCATGCGGCTCTGGGTTTTCAGTCCCTTGCCGATCTCGCTGATCGGGAAGCTCGAGGAATTCGAGGTGAGCGGGATGCCGGGCCGGGAGAACCTCTCCATGTCGGCGAACAGCTTGCGCTTCAGCGCCAGGTCCTCCGTGACGGTTTCGACAACCATGTCGATCCTGGGCCACGGCGCTTCCTCGAGCGTCGCCCAAGTGGCGAGACCGGAAATGTCCTCGGGTTTGCCCATGGCCTTCAGTGCGCGGGCGGTCGCGGCGGGCAGGCCATCGCGCGTCGAAGCCGAGCGCGACACGACGTCTACCTTCCAGCCGCCGGCCAGGAACATGGCGATGATTCCCACGCCCATCGTGCCGCCTCCCAGCACCAATGCGTGCTTTGGAGCATGACGTTCGCTTTGCGGCATTTTCCTTCCTCCCGTATCGACTAGAGCCCCGACGGCGGGGCAATATCGCGGCTCACTTCCAGCCCCCGGGGGAAACAGTCATGAGCGCCACCTACAAGGATATCGGCGTCAGCAGCGAAGGTCATGTCGGCGTCGTCGAGATCCAGCGGCCGCCGCATAATTTCTTCGACAATTCGCTGATCAACCAGATCGCCGATGCCTTCGAGGCGTTCGACCGCGACATGAACATCCGCGCCTACGTGCTGTGTGCGCAGGGCAAGTCGTTCTGCGCCGGCGCCGACTTCGCCAACCGGCCGCAAACCGGCTCGGCCGAGAGCGGCAAGCACCTCTACAAGGAGGCAACCCGCCTGTTTCGCGCTCGCAAGCCGAGCGTGGCGGCGGTGCAGGGGCCGGCGATCGGCGGCGGCCTCGGTCTTGCGGTGATGGCCGACTTCCGCGTCGCCGCGCCGGAAGCCCGCTTCGCCGCGAACTTCACGCGACTCGGCTTTCACCCGGGCTTCGCACTTACGTACACGCTGCCGCGTCTGGTCGGCCAGCAGAAGGCCAATCTTCTTTTCTACACGGGCCGCCGCCTGACCGGCGAGGAGGCCCATGCGATCGGCCTGGCCGACGTGCTGGTGCCGCTGGTCGACGTGCGCAAGGCCGCCCTGGCTTTGGCCACGGAAATCGCCGAGGGCGCACCGCTCGCCGTGCAGTCGACGCGCGAGACCATGCGCCGCGGCTTCGCCGATGCCGCCGAGGCCGCGACCGAGCGCGAGCTCACCGAGCAGGATTGGACGCGCAAGACCGAGGACTTCAAGGAAGGCATCAAGTCCTATGCCGAGAAGCGGCTCGGCAACTGGAAGGGCCGCTGACGTCACCATGGGACAGGTCTCGGGCAAGGTCGCCGTCGTCACCGGCGGCGCTTCGGGCATTGGCGAAGCCTGTGCCGAAACGCTGGCGCGCGAGGGCGCGTCGGTCCTGATCACCGACATCGACGATGCGCTGGGCAAGGGCGTCGTCGAGCGCATCGCCAAGGCCGGCGGCAAAGCGCACTACCTGCGGCATGACGTGCGAGATGAGGCGGCGTGGCCCGGTGTGGTCGCCGATGCCGAGAAGCGCTTCGGCCGGCTCGACATCATGGTGGCCAATGCCGGCATCGGCGTCGCCGCGCCGATCGAGACCATGACGCTCGCCGACTGGCAGCGCCAGCAGGCGATCAACCTCGACGGCGTGTTCCTCTCGATCAAGCACGCTATCCCAGCGCTCAGGCGTGCCGGCGGCGGCTCGATCGTGCTGATGTCGTCGATCGCGGGCCTGCGCGGCGCGCCGGGACTCGCGGCCTATTCCGCGACCAAAGGCGGCGTGCGCCTGCTCGCCAAATCGGTGGCGCTCGAGCACGCGCACGACAACATCCGCTGCAATTCCGTGCATCCCGGCATCATCGCCACGCCGATCTGGGGCAAGATCCCGACCGGCGCCGAGGGCAACCGGCGCAACGCGCCGATCGACCCGGTCGAACGGTCCGCCGCGATGACGCCGCTCGTCCGCGTCGGCCAGGCGCAGGACATCGCCAACGGTGTGCTGTTCCTCTGCACCGACGCGGCCAACTACATGACCGGCCAGGAGCTGGTGATCGACGGCGGCATCACCGCCGGTGGCCGGCCGCAGGCGCGGCCGCAGTAGCCACGATGGGCAACGCCGCGGCACGGGGCTGGATCGTCGTCGCGGCGCTGAGCGCCGCCCTCTCCATCTCGATCGGCGCCTTCGCCGCGCACGGCATCGATGTCTCCACGCCGGCCGGCCTCAAGGCGCGCGAGTGGCTGCACACCGGCAGCCAGTACGAGATGATCCATGCACTGGCGATCCTCGCCGTCGCCGCCCTCGCGCAGGGTGAACGGCTCGGCGCCCGCGCTGCACTTGCGGCACAATGGTTGTTCCTGATCGGCAGCGTGCTCTTTCCCGGCGCGCTCTACGCGCTGGCGTTCGGCGGACCGAAATGGTTCGGCGCGGTGGCGCCGATCGGCGGCACCGCCTTCATCCTGGGCTGGCTCTGCCTCGCCGCCGCAGCGCTGCTCAGGAAAGCTGCTCGTCCATGAGCTTCAGCGCTTCGGCGGCGAAGGCGCGCATGTTGGCGACGCGGTCGCCTGAGCCGGTGCGCAGTGTGCGCGCCACGTTGCCGTTGGGGCCGAAGACCGCGACGCAGGTGTGGCCCGCGGGGTCGCCGTAGGAATTGCCGGTCGGCCCGGCGGCGCCGGTCTCTGCGAGTCCCCAGGTCGTCTTCAGCCGCCCGCGCACATGCTCGGCCGCCAGCAGCGCCCACGGCTCAGAGGAGGAGCGCACGCCGGCGCGCTTCTCGCGTGGCACAGCGAGGAAGGCGTCGCCCGCCGGTCGCGTATAGACCACGGCGCCACCCATGAAATAGGCCGAGGCGCCGGGCACGGCGAGCAGGGCTGCCGAGACGAGGCCGCCGGCCGACGATTCGGAGATGCCGATCGTCTCCTTGCGCGCCTTCAGCTTCTCTCCGACCCTTTGCGCGAGCGGCAGCAGTGAATCCATCCCGTCATTCCTTCTTCGTGAAGATCTCGAGGCTGAGCGGCACCTGCCGGCCCATCCAGATCGCGCGATCACGATGGTCCTCGAGATCGTGCCCGGTATTGGGATGGATGAACAGGGTGAGCTCGCCGCGGTTCAGCGCCAACCACGACAGCAGCGGCGCGAGCTGGTCGTTGCGGAACGCGACCTGGTAGCTGAACATCGGATGCGGGCCGACCGGCTTCTCGTGGAAGCGGCCCATCTCGATGTCGAAGCTCTTCTCGATGCGCTCGCGCAGGCTCGACGCCGCATCGCGCGAGGCGGCGTCGAAATAGACGTGAGCGTGCCAGTCCTTGATTTGCGTCGTTTCCATCCAGCGAACCTACCCTCCAATAACTCGCCTGCCGAAACCCCCAACCGTTCCCCGATGCGAGCTCCCTTGCTAGGGTCGGCCCATCATGAACTTCGATTTCTCCGACGACCAGAAGCTGCTCAAAGAGCAGGTTCGCAAGTTCCTTGCCGACAAGTGCCCCATCAAGGTGGTGCGGCGCGTGCTCGACGGCAACGAAACCCATGCCGACGACGTGTGGAAGGGCCTCGTCGAGCTCGGCGTGCCGGCCATCGGCATTCCCGAGGAGTTCGGCGGTCTCGGCCTGTCGCCGCTCGAGGTCTGCGTCGTTGCCGAGGAGATCGGCCGCGCCGCCGCGCCGGTGCCGTTCGACACGTCGGTCGTGCTGGCGACCGAGGCGCTGAAGCTCGCGGGCTCCGACGCCCAGAAGAAGAAATGGCTGCCCGAGCTCGCCGCAGGCAAGGCGGTCGGAACGCTCGCCATCGCCGAGGGCGCGCAGCCGCCCAAGCCGCGCACCATCAAGACGACGTTCGGCAACGGCCGCCTCAACGGCAAGAAGGTACCGGTGACCGACGGCGAGGCCGCGACCTTCGCCATCGTGCTCGCCAACACCGGCGGCGCCGGCGAGCGCGCGGTGTCGCTGGTCATCGTCGACCTCAAGCAGGCGGCGGTCGCCAAGAAGCGCATCGAGACGATCGACCCGGCGCGCAAGCACGCCGAGCTCGCCTTCAAGGACGCTTCGGCCGAGCTGTTGGGCGCCGAGGGTGAGGGCTGGCGGCTGCTCGAGCGGCTCTACGATGCCGCCGCGGTCTACTTCGCCTTCGCCCAGGTCGGCGGTGCCGAGGCCGCGATGTGGATGGCGCGCGACTACGCGCTGCAACGCCAGGCTTTCGGCCGCGCCATCGGCTCCTACCAGGCGATCAAGCACAAGCTCGCGGACTGCTATGTCAAGCTCGAGCTGGCGCGCTCCAACGCCTATTACGGCGCCATGATGCTCACCGACGGGAGCGCCGACCTGCCGCTCGCCGCCGCCGCCGCGCGCATCGCCGCGACCGACGCCTACGATTTCGCGGCCAAGGAGAACATCCAGACGCATGGCGGCATCGGCTTCACCTGGGAGGCCGACACCCAGTTCCACTACCGCCGCTCGCGCCTGATGGCCCTGTCGCTCGGTGGACCGATGGCCTGGAAGGACAAGCTGGTGACGCGTCTCGAGCAGAAGAACGCGGCTTAAGGACTCGCTGTCATCCTGAGCACAGCGAAGGATCTCGGCGATCGACGCCAGATCCTTCGGTTTCGCCTCAGGATGACAAGAAAGGGACGAAACATGGACTTCAACGACACCCCCGAAGAAGCCGCCTTCCGCAAGGAAGTGCGCGCCTGGCTCGATGCCAACGCCACGCGCAAGAGCGACGACAGCAAGGCCTTCCGCGCCCGCAACGACGATCCCGGCCTGCTCGCCAAGGCCAAGGAGTGGCAGGACAAGAAGGCCAAGGCCGGCTATGCGCGCATCACCTGGCCCAAGGAGTTCGGCGGCCGCGGCGGCTCGCCGATCCTGCAGGTGATCTACCAGCAGGAAGAGGCGAACTACCTGGTGCCGCTGGGCTTCTTCGATATCGGCCTCGGCATGTGCATCCCCACCATGATGGCCTATGCATCGCCGGAGCAACTCAAGCGCTACGTGAAGCCTGCCCTGCACGGCCAGGAAGTGTGGTGCCAGCTCTTCTCCGAGCCCGCCGCCGGCTCCGACGTCGCGGGCATCCGCACCCGGGCCGAGCGGGACGGTGACCGCTGGGTGATCAACGGCCAGAAGGTCTGGACGTCAGGGGCGCACTATTGCGACTTCGGCATCATCATCACGAGGACCGACCCGAACGTGCCGAAGCACGCCGGCCTCACCATGTTCTTCCTCGACATGAAGAGCCCGGGCGTCGAGGTGCGGCCGATCAAGCAGATGTCGGGCGGCGCCAACTTCAACGAGGTGTTCTTCACCGATGTGCGCGTGCCCGACAGCCAGCGGCTGGGCAAGGTGGGCGAGGGCTGGAAGGCGGCGCTCACCACCCTGATGAACGAGCGCCTGGCCGTCGGCCTGCCGTCGGGCGGCCTCGACATCGACGAGCTGATGGAGCTGGCGCGTGATACCGAGCTGGAGGACGGCCCGGCGATCCGCAACCAGCAGGTCCGCTCCAGGATCGCCGAGTGGTACGTCCAGCAGCAGGGGCTGAAGCTCACGCGCTATCGCACGCTGACGGCGCTCTCCAAGGGCCAGACACCGGGGCCAGAATCCTCGATCATCAAGATCGTCGCTGCACCCAAGATGCAGGACATGGGTGCCTTCGCCATGGAGCTGATGGGCCATGCCGGCGTCATGAAGGAAGACGTCCCGCATGCCGCCGGCTTTCAGGCGCAGTGGATCGGCGGCGCCGGCTTCCGCATCGCCGGCGGCACCGACGAGATCCTGCGCAACATCGTGGCGGAGCGCGTGCTCGGACTGCCGGCGGATGTCCGCGTGGACAAAGACGTGCCCTTCAATCAGTTGGGCAGAAAGTAGAGTCCCTCCTCCCCTTCACGGAGTCCGTGAAGGGGAGGTGCCCTCGTCTTACGAAGGCGGAGGGGTTCTGGTCTTTTCTGCACGGCGCGGGCTCTCACGCTTGATTGCAAACGCTGCCGCCTGCCGGCGCTTTCTTCGAAAGCGCCTCAACGCATTTTCAGCGCCCACTCCGTGTACTTTTGCGCCTGCTTCTGGAGGTCGGCGTAGTACTTGGCGTACTCGGCGCCGGCCATCGGCTTCAGGGCGAGGCCGACGGCGTCCATCTTCTGCTTCATGTCCGCGCTGTTGATCGCCTTGAGGAAGGCGGTCTCGATCACCTTCACGACGTCGGCCGGCGTCCCCTTGGGAGCCGCGACGCCGCGTGTCGAGGAGGAGATCACGGTCGGGTAGCCCAGCTCCTTCGTCGTCGGAACGTCGGGCAGGAACTTGGAGCGCTCATTGTCCGTGACGGCGAGGCCGCGAACCTCACCGGACTGGACGCGCTTGACGACGCTGCCGACATTGTCGAACGCCACGTCGACGTGGCCGCCCAGCACGCCGGCGAGCTGCTGGGTGCCGCTGTCGAAATGGACGATGCGGAAGTCGACCTTGGCCGCCTCCTGCATCATCAGGATCGCGAGGTGGTCGTCGCTCAGGATGCCTGTGGTGCAGGCGCGGAGCTTGCCCGGTTCCTTCTTTGCAGCATCCACTAGATCTTTCAGGCTCTTGTAGGGGCTGTCGCCCTTCACCCAGATCAGGCCGGGATCGAGCACCTGGTTCACGACCGGGATGAAGCTGTCCATGTTGAACGCAGCCTTGCGTTCCGGATCGAGCACGATGGTGTTGACGGCGGGCAGGTTGATGAAGCCCAGCGTGTAGCCGTCGGGCCGGGCGCGGGCGATTTCGGTGAAGCCGAGCTGACCGCCGGCACCCGCCTTGTTGACCACAGTGATCGTCTGGCCGAGGTCCTTTTCCGCCGCGGCGGCCAGGATACGCGCACCGACGTCGGTGCTGCCGCCAGCGGCGAAGGCCACGATGAGCTGCACGGGGCGGCGCGGATAATTCTGGGCGATCGCGGGGCTTGCGATGGCGGTGGCCGCCGAGGCGGCGAGCAACGTGCGACGACGAAGAATCATGTCTTCCTCCCTATGGCAGAGCGTTGGCTGGTCAGTCGGTATCGCTTTCCCTGAGCTTGGAGAAGGTGCCGGGCCGGAACACGAGTGCACCGATCACGATCACCGGCACGGCAAGCAGCACGAGGGCGGCCGGCCGGTCGAGAAAGATGGCGAAGCTGCCGCCGGACATCTCCAGCGTCGTACGCAGCGACTTCTCCATCATCGGTCCCAGAATCAGGGCCAGGATGGCTGGCGCGATCGGGAAATCGAGCTTGCGCAGGAGGTAGCCGATGATGCCGAAGCCCAGCATGACCCAGACGTCGAACAGGCTCTGTTTCAGCCCGTAGGAGCCGATCACGCAGAAGATCAGCACGCCGGCGCACAGATAGCTGAACGGGATTTTGAGCAGCTTGGCCCACAGTCCGACCAGCGGCAGATTGAGGACGAGCAACAGCGCGTTGCCGACGAAGAAGCTGGCGATCACCGTCCACACGAGCTCGGGCCGTTCCTGGAATAGGAACGGGCCGGGCGTGATGCCATTGATGATGAAGGCGCCCATCAGGACGGCAATGGTCGGCGAGCTCGGGATGCCGAGGGCCAGCAGCGGGACCATCGCTGCATTGGCGTAGGCGTTGTTGGCGGTCTCCGCCGAGGCCACGCCCTCGATCGCGCCCTTGCCGAAGCGCTCCGGCGTCCTGGAGACGCGCTTCTCCAGAACGTAGGCCATGAATGTCGGCACGATGGCGCCGACGCCCGGGATCAGGCCGAGTACGAAGCCGATCACCGTGCCGCGGCCGATCGCGCCGGCCGAGGCGCGGCGCTCCTCCCTGGTCGGCATCCACTTGTTGAGATCGGCCTGGATCATATGGGTCTGGCGCTTCTCGGCCGCCAGCAGGAGCTCGGCGACGCCGAACAAGCCCATGACCACCGGCACGAAACCGATGCCATCATAGAGCTCCTCGACGCCGAACCCGAACCGTGGCGCTCCGCGCACTGGGTCGACGCCGATCATGGCCAACAGCAGGCCGATCACCGTCATCAACAGTGCTGCCAGCATGTTCTTTCCGGCTAGCCCAACGACGAGGCACAGCCCGGCTACCATCAGGGCGAAGAATTCGACCGGTCCGAATTTCAACGCCAAGGTGGCGAGGGGGGTCGCGACGGCGACCAGCGCCACCGTGGCGAGCGTGCCGCCGACGAACGAGCCGATGGCGGCGATGGCGAGCGCCGTACCTGCGCGGCCCTGCAGCGCCATCTGGTAGCCGTCGATGCAGGTCACGACCGAGGCGGCTTCGCCGGGTACGTTGATCAGGACCGAAGTGATGGTGCCGCCGTACATCGCGCCATAGTAGATGGCGCTCAGCATGATGATGGCGCCGGTGGGGTCGAGGCTGAAAGTGAGCGGGATCAGGATCGCCGTGCCCGCCGCCGGCCCGAGGCCCGGCAGCACGCCGATCAGGGTCCCGAGCACGCAGCCCGCCAGGGCGAACAGCAGGTACTTGACGGTGAGGGCTGCAGCAAAGCCCGCAAGCAGGTGATTGAGCGCCTCCATCGCCTAGCTCCAGATCCGACCATCCGGCAGGAGCACGTCCAGCCAGGTGGTGAAGACGTAATGCACGCCGAAACTGCCGGCTGCTGCGAACAGCGCGATCATCCACCAGCGCCGATCTCCGAGCGCGACCACGAGGGCGGCATTGAAGATCAGCATGGCAAGACGGAAGCCGATGAAATCCATGGCAAGTGTGACCGCCGCGAGCAGCAGCACGATCGCCAGCCACCGCCGTCCGCCGGAACCGTGCGGCAGGATGCGGGTATCGTCGTTTGCCGGGGACGGTGCCTCGCGCCAGATTGAGACAAGGAGCGCGATCGCCAGCACGGCGCCGATCACCGCAAGCCAGAACGGAAAGAAGCCCGGGCCGGGGCCCAGACGGTCCGTCAGGGAAAGGAGAAGAGACTGCCAGAGTGCGAAGAGGCAGAACGCCAGCATCACGCCCGTTGCAACAAGCCGTCCCTGGCGCATGCGCGGCGGCCTCCCTTGTTTTCTTTTCGTGTTCTGGCGGGCAGCATAGCGGCAATCGGCATGGGCGCAAATCGACGCCCAGATGGAGGAAGCGTATGAACAGGCTTGACGGCAAGGTTGCGTTCCTGTCGGGCGCCGCACGCGGCATCGGCGCGGCGGCGGCGAAGCTCATGGTCGAGGCGGGCGCCAGGGTGGCGATCGGCGACGTTCTCGAAGAGCGCGGCCGGCAGACTGCCCGAGAACTCGGAGAGGGTGCGATCTACGTGACCCTCGACGTCACCAGCGAGGCGAGTTGGGCGGCGGCGATGGACGCCACGATCGCGAAATTCGGCAAGCTCGACGTGCTGGTGAACAATGCCGGCACCTTCAACGGCAAGGGTGTCGAAGAGGCGAGCCTCGACGACTGGCACAAGCTCGTGGCCGTCAACTTGACCGGCGTGGTGCTGGGCACGCGCGCAGCGCTGCCCCATCTCAAGAAGACCAAAGGCAACATCGTCAACCTGGCCTCGATTGCGGGCCTCGTCGGCAGCCAGCTCGACCCGCTCTATTCATTGACCAAGGGCGGCGTGACGCTGTTCACCAAGTCGACGGCGCTGGAGTTCGGCCGCAAGGGCTACGGCATCCGCGTCAACTCGATCCATCCCGGCGTCATCGAGACCGATATGGGTCAGAAGACCTTCGTGATGCGCGCCGCGCAGGTCGGCACCAACGACACGGAGCAGGCGCGCAAGACCACGCTCGGCCTCCATCCGATCGGCCGGCTCGGCGTCGCCGAGGACGTCGCCAAGGGCATCGTGTTCCTGGCGTCCGACGATGCGGGCTTCATGACCGGCGCCGGCCTGGTGGTCGACGGCGGCTGGACGGCGCACTGATCAGAAGATGCCGGCGGCCAGGCCCGCCGCCATCGCTGCGCCGAGCTCCTCGCACTCAGTGACGAAGGCGGCCCGCCAGGGGCCCTTGCAGATCAGCGGCTCCTGCACGGCGCGCCAGCGCAGGCCGGTCAGGATGGTCTCGACACCGCGGCGCGTGCCGGTGCCGTCGCTGCCGGCACGGATGTAGAGCGCGTAGGGCAGCCCCTGTGTCTTCTCCAGGCAGGCATTGTAGCTGCGGTCGAAGAAATCCTTCAGGGCACCGCTCATGTAGCCCAGGTTCTCGGTCGTCCCGAGGATTACGGCCTGCGCCGCCAACACGTCGTCAGGGCCGGCCTGCAGCGGCGCCACGACCCGCACGTTGACGCCCGTTTCGCTCCGCGCGCCGCGATCCACCGCCGCACGCAAGGCGAGCGTGTTGTCCGACGGAGCATGTGCCACGATCAGGAGCCGTTTCGTCATAGTCAGGTTCTACCATGCTGAGCAAGCTTCTGATCGCCAATCGCGGCGAGATTGCCATCCGCATCGCGCAGGCCGCCGCCGAGCTCGGCATCGCGACCGTCGGGATCCATTCTGAGGATGACGCCACCTCCCTGCATGTCCGGCGGGTCGACGAGGTGCGGGCACTGAAGGGCAAGGGGGCAGCTGCCTATCTCGACATCGCGGGCGTGATCGCCGCGGCGAAGGGAGCAGGCTGCGATTCGGTCCATCCCGGTTACGGATTCCTGTCGGAGAATGCCGAGTTCGCCCGGGCCTGCGCCGCCGCGAAGCTCGTCTTCGTCGGCCCCACGCCCGACCAGCTCGACCTGTTCGGCGACAAGGCCCGCGCCCGCTCGCATGCCGGCAAGCACAAGGTGCCGCTGCTGCCGGGCACCGCCGGGCCTGCCGACCTCGGAGGCATTCGCGCCTTCTTCGACAAGCACGCGAAGGCCGGCGTCATGGTCAAGGCGATCGCCGGCGGTGGCGGTCGCGGCATGCGGCCGGTGCGCAAGGCGGGCGAGCTGGCTGAGGCGGTCGAGCGCTGCGCGGCCGAGGCAAAGGCCGCGTTCGGGAATCCCGCGCTCTATGCCGAGCGGCTGGTCGACCGTGCGCGCCACATCGAGGTGCAGATCGTGGGCGACGGCAAGGGTGGCATCGCGGCACTGGGCGAACGCGACTGCACGGTGCAGCGCCGCAACCAGAAGATCGTCGAGCTGGCGCCCAGCCCGCATCTCAAGCCAGCGCTGCGCAAGAAGATCATCCAGGCGGCGATCACCATGGCCAAGGCCGTGAAGTACCGCAGTCTCGGTACCTTCGAGTTCCTGGTCGACGATACCACCGGCGACTTCTTTTTCATCGAGGCCAACCCGCGCCTTCAGGTCGAGCACACGGTAACCGAGGAAGTCTATGGCATCGACCTCGTGAAGGTGCAGCTTCGCCTCGCCGCAGGAACGAGTCTCAAGGAGACCGGCATCGAAGGCGCGGCCCCGCGCGGCCATGCGATCCAGCTTCGCGTCAACATGGAGACCATGACGGCCGACGGCTCGGCCAAACCGGGTGGCGGCACGCTGACCGTCTTCGAGCCGCCGTCGGGCCCTGGCGTGCGGGTCGACAGCTACGGCTATGCCGGCTACCGCACCAACCCCAATTTCGATTCGCTGCTGGCCAAGCTGATCGTGCATTCGCCATCCCCGGATTTCGCCGACGTGCTGGCGCGGGCCGAATGGGCGCTGGCGGCGTTCCGGCTGGAGGGGGCGCCCTCCAATATCGCCTTCCTGCGCGCCGTGATCGCCGATCCCGCCTTCCGGGCTGACAGGGTTCACACGCGCTTCGTCGACGAGCACGCGGCGTCGCTGATCGCGGCGGCGGGCAAGCTGACCTCCGGCCTCTACTTCGCCGCAGCGGTACCTGCCGCACCGCCGGGGCGTCAGGCCGGGGCGAGGGTCGATGCGGTCGATCCGCTGGCCGTGCTGGCGTTCGGCAAGGCGAAGGCCGATGTCGCGACGTCTGCCGTGGCGGGCGTTGCTCCCGAGGGGACGGTCGCAGTGCCGGCGCCGATGCAGGGCACGATCGTCAGCATCGCCATCAAGGAAGGCGACGCCGTGGCCGCCGGTCAGGCGCTGCTGGTCATGGATGCGATGAAGATGCAGCACGAGATCCGAAGCCCGGCTCGCGGTTACGTGCGGCGCGTCGCCGTCGAGGCTGGCGAGACGATCTACGAGGGCCATGCGCTGCTGTTCGTCGAGGAGGCAGATGTCAACGTGAATGGTGCGGCAACCGAGGAGAAGATCGACCTCGACCACATCCGGCCCGACCTCGCGGAGTATTTCGAGCGCCGAGCGCTGACGCTCGACGAGAAGCGGCCGGATGCGATGGCGCGGCGGCGGAAGACCAACCAGCGCACGGCCCGCGAGAATCTCGACGACCTCGTGGATCCCGGCAGCTTCGTCGAGTACGGCGCTTTCGCCATTGCGAGCCAACGCACCCGCCGCACGGTCGAGGACCTGATCGCCAAGACCCCGGCCGATGGGTTGATCACCGGCATCGGCCGCGTGAACGGCTCGCTGTTCGGGCCGGACCGCAGCCGCGTCGCCATCGCGCACTACGACTACACGGTGCTGGCCGGCACGCAGGGCAAGAACAACCACCACAAGAAGGACAGGCTTTTCGAGATTGTCGAGAAGCAGCGCATTCCGCTGATCTTCTTCACCGAAGGTGGCGGTGGGAGGCCGGGCGACATCGACGTGCAGTCGGTGGCCGGCCTCAACACCATGGCCTTTCACATCTTCGGTCGCCTGAGTGGTGTGGCACCGCTCATCGGCATCAACTCAGGCCGCTGCTTCGCCGGCAACGCCGCGATCCTGGGTTGCTGCGACGTGGTCATTGCCACGAGGAACTCCTCGATCGGCATGGGAGGCCCCGCAATGATCGAGGGCGGCAATCTCGGGGTCTTCGCGCCTGAGGAAGTCGGCCCGATGAATGTCCAGGTGCCCAACGGCACGGTCGACATCGCGGTCGAGGACGAGGCCGAGGCGGTCGCCGTCGCCAAGAGGTACGTGTCCTACTTCCAGGGTGCGCTGCCGGAATGGCGGGCGGCCGACCAGCGTCTGCTGCGCCGCGCGATCCCCGAGAACCGGCTGCGCGTCTACGACGTGCGCGACGTGATCGCCACGCTCTGCGACGAGGGCTCGGTGCTGGAGCTGCGTCGCGCCTTCGGGTCGGGTATGGTGACGGCCTTCGCTCGCATCGAAGGCAAGCCACTCGGCATCGTCGCCAACAATCCCGTGCATCTCGCGGGCGCGATCGACAGCGACGGTTCGGACAAGGCGGCGCGCTTCCTGCAACTTTGCGACGCCTTCGACATCCCGATCCTGTTCCTCTGCGACACGCCCGGCATGATGGTCGGCCCCGAGATCGAGAAGACCGCGCTGGTGCGCCACTGCTCGCGCCTGTTCGTGACCGGTGCCAATCTCACCGTGCCGTTCGGCACCATCGTGCTGCGCAAAGCCTATGGACTCGGCGCCCAGGCGATGGCGGGCGGCTCGTTCCACGCGCCGACTTTTGCGCTTTCCTGGCCGACCGGCGAGTTCGGCGGTATGGGGCTCGAGGGTGCCGTCAAGCTCGGCTACCGCAAGGAGCTTGAGGCAATCGACGATCCGGCGAAGCGCCGGGCACTGTTCGACGAGATGGTGGCGGCGGCCTATGCCCGCGGCAAGGCGCTCAGCACCGCAACCTATTTCGAGGTCGACGAGGTGATCGATCCCGCCGATTCGCGGCGCTGGATCGCGACGGCGCTGCTCGAGGCCAAGGCGCGGCCGGTGCATGCCCACAAGAAGCGGCCGAATATCGACACCTGGTGACGCCAAAGAAGAACCCCGCTTCGTCGAAGCGGGGTTCATTCCTGCTGCCCTACTGCGCGACCCAGAACGTGTCGGGCTGGTAGAGGCCGATGTATCCGCCCGGATCCCAGGCGTAATAACCTTCCTTCGGCACGTTGCGGATCTTCGGTCCGACCACGATCGGCTGGCGGATGCCGTTCACTGTGCCGATTGAGAAGACCTCGTCGGCATTGGTCGCCAGGATCTTCTCCCAGGCCTTGCGGCGTTCGTCCGGCGTGGTACCGGCCTCCCACTCCTTCAGGTAGTCCATCAGCTTGCAGGCCGATTCCATGTCGCACTTCTCGCCCTGTCGGCCCTTCGACTCCACGAACATGCCCCAGCGCGACCATTGCAGGCCGCCCAGCATGGTCGGCGCGAACTCCTTGGGGCTGGTGTTGGTCGTCGGCACGGCTGTCACGACGCCGGCGAAGGCCGTCATGACCGCCTCGCCGGAGAAGGTGCGCAGGCGGAAATTCTCGCGCGTCTGCGGCTTGGTCAGCATCTTGATGCCGATCTTCTTCCAGTTGTCGGCGATCAGGGCCAGCGCATCGCTATCCTCGGTCTCCTCGCTGGCATGCTCGACGACGATGGTCATAGGACGCCCGTCAGGCAGCAGGCGGATGCCCTGGCTGTCCTTCTTGGTGAGACCGATCTCGTCGAGCAGCTTGTTGGCCAGCTTGGGATCGTATTGCGCCCACTTGGTCGCGTACTCCGGTTTGAAGAGTTCGGAGCGCGGCATGATTGTGTTGTTCGAGGGCCTGGCGAGACCGATGTAGACGACCTGGTTGAGTTCCTCGCGGTCAATGGCAAGCGACAGCGCGCGGCGGAAGCGCACGTCGCGCATCAGCTTGCGCCATTCTTCGTCGTTGGCAGTCAGGTTGGGATAGAGCGCGAGCTGCGAGCCCGAGCCCGACTCCCAGAGGTTGACCTTGACGCCCGAGGCCTGCGCGCTCTTCTGCAGAAAGGTGTAGTCGCGCATGTTGAGGTAGCGCGGCTGCAGATCGGCCTCGCCGAGACCGGCCTTGGCCGGGACGAGATTGGTCGCGGCGAGAGTCAGGATCACACGATCGATGTAGGGCAATTGCTGGCCCTTCTCGTCGATGCGGTGATAGTAGGGATTGCGCACATAGACGTAACGCTGGGCCGGCGACGCCGTCGTATTGATCCACGGGTTGAGTGTCGGCAACTCGATGTTGTCGTTGGCATACATCACGTCGAGGCGCTTGTAGACCTGAACCCAGCTCTGCTGACCGCCCTTTGCGGCCTTCAGGATCTCGGCTTCAGGGGTGTACTTGGCGTGAAACTTCCTCAGATAGTGCGCCGGCCGGAACAGGAACAGCGGTGCGGCACGCGCCTGGCTCTCGATGAAGTACGGATTGGGTTTTTCCCAGGTGTACTTGATGGTGAGCGGGTCGATGATTTCGACCTTCGGCAGCTTTCCGTCGACAATCAGCTCGACCGACGGGCCCGAGCGTGACAGGTCCTTGTCGTTCGCCACGTCTTCCCAGAAGAACCGGAAATCCTCGGTGGTAAACGGATGGCCGTCGGACCATTTGTGGCCGGCGCGAAGCTTTAAGGTGAACTCGCGGCCGTCCTTCTCTTCGTAGCTCTCGAGGAGGTCGGGTTTCAGCTTGAAATTCTCGTCATAGATGATCAGGCGCGTATAGCTGTAGATCGTCATCAGGCGCGTATCGCGGGCGCTCGCCACCAGCATGTTGAGGTCGCCACCCTGCCGGCCGGGCCCGTCGCCACCGGCGAAATGCTTCACCACCCAGGGCTGCTGCGGAAGGCGCTTGTCGACAGGAGGCAGGGCGCCGGACTTCACCCGTTCGGCGAGCATCGGCGTTTCCTTAAGTGCCGGAAGAGGATCGGCGGCCGATGCCGGCCCGCACACCAACCCGAGAAGGAATGCCGCCGTCAGAGCGCGTCGCTTCATCTCATGCCTCACCGCTTACCTTCTCGCATGCAGGTCGTTGCCCGACCGTTTCGCCCGGCGGCTGCCATGCGCCGATCAAATCGCCCAAAGCAGCTATCGTCAATGCCCGCAGTCCGTGACGCCACGTTGACGCGACGACGTGGACGCGCAAGAAACCGCCAACCAGCGCGAAATCCCGGAGGAACGATGGCGAGCGGCCTTGAAGGTGACTTCGTAACACTACATGAAATTGTAAAAGCGGCGAAAATCCGGCTCAATCCCAACATTTGGGACTACTTGACCGGCGGCACGGAGACCGAGACGACGTTGCGCCGCAACAGGATGGCGCTCGATGCCATCGCCTTTAAGCCACGTGTTCTGCGCGACGTTTCGAAGATCGATCCGTCTTCGGAGATTTTTGGCCGCCGGATTCGCTTGCCGGTGATGCTGGCGCCGGTGGGTTCACTGGAATCCTTCGAGCCGGGCGGCGGCATAACGGTCGCCAAGGGCGGTGGGGCGGCCAATGTCCCGATGCTGATCAGCTCGGTGACGACGCTCCGACTCGAGGACATCGTCAGAGGTGGCAATGCCCCCAAGGTCTATCAGCTCTACGTGCGCGGCGACGATTCCTGGGTGGCCGACCGCGTCAAGCAGGCGATGGATGCGGGCTACGACGCCTTCTGCATCACCGTCGACACGCAGGTCTACTCGCGGCGCGAGCGCGACATCGCCAAGCGCTTCGTGAAGTCGTGGCGCACTTCGGCGACCGGTCAGGACTACCAGGCTGCGTTCTCGTGGGCGAACCTGAAGCGCGTGAAGGAGAAGTTCCCGGATGTGAAGTTCATGCTGAAGGGCATCGGGACGGCGGAGGACGCCGAGATCGCCTGTCAGCATGGCGTCTGGGCGGTCTACTGTTCCAATCATGGCGGCCGGCAGCTCGATCACGGCCGCGGCTCTGCCGAGGTGCTGCCGGAGATCGTCGACGCGGTGGCGGGGCGCGCCAGGATCGCCGTCGACGGCTCCTTCAGCCGCGGCAGCGATATCGTCAAGGCGATCTGCATGGGCGCCGACTGGGTGGGACTTGGCCGGCTCTACTGCTACGGCCTTGCTGCTGCCGGCGCTGCCGGTATCGAGCGGGTGATCGAGCTTCTCGAGGAGGAGATGAAGGAAGTGATGGGCCTTCTGGGCGTCACCTCGCTGTCGCAACTCGACAAGAGCTACATCGCGAAGAGCATGCCGACCAACCTGCCAAGCGTGCACGCGGCCTTTCCGTTGCTCAATCTCGCCGACGAAGGCTACTGACCGCTACCGACGTCAGCGGGGCGTTCACGCCACCATCGGGGACCGATCGAAAATTGAGTGAAGTCACCGACGGTGGACGTGAACGTGCCGATCTCGGGCGCCTCCACCCGGCCCAGTGGTGGGACACCGGACCAGATGAAAGCATGATTGGCAGGAAGTGATCGGTGGCCGATGCCGGCATATCCTCATCCCACACGGCAAGGTTGCCGGCGGCGGGCCGACCGCCTCTCCCGCACGGACTATGCGCTTCCGGGGTCCCGGTCGAAGCCGTACAGTACTCAATATGAGCCAGGACGCTCCCCAAAATGGGCCGGCGGGGGTGCCGCGCGGCGCCTATCCGATGGTGCGGATTTCGTCGGAATTCTTTCTCCGTAGCATCGATCTGCTCACCCAGGTCCAGGACGACAAACTGATCTCGGGCCTGGTCTTCATGGCGATCTGGCATAACCATGTGCAGCATCCCGACGGCCAGGCGGTGAGCGTGCGCGAACTCGCGCGGCGACTCAACCTGCCGTACGAGACCGTGCGCCGGCATGCCATGGAACTCGTGCGCGCCGGCCAGTGTGCTGCGGCGCGCGAGGGAATGACGGTTGTGCCGGCCGTGCTGACGAGCCCGTCGTTCATCGAGGCGTTGCGCAGGACCTACCTCAATACCGAGCGCCTGTTGATCGAGCTCACCCGGGCGGGCCTGGCAAAGTACGAAGCGCGCGCCGGATCGACGTCGCGCCGGGGCCATCTCACGCGCGAGCAGATGGTGATCGCCGTCGCTTCCACACGCCAGCTCCTTGGTGGTATCCGGTTGCTCGGCGACCTCTGGAATGGCGATGTGTTGAGGGCGCTGGTCTTCACCGCGATCTGGACTGCGAACGTCAAGCATGTCGTCAACACCACTCAGGTGAGGAGCCAAACTGTGCTGCCTGACGAGTTGCGCCGGCCGGTCAGCGTCCTGGCGATCGCCAACTCGCTCCGGCTGCCGTACGAGACCGTGCGCCGCCATGCCAACGCCCTCGAGAAAGCGGGCGTCTGCCGACGCATTGGCGGCAAGGGCCTGATCGTGCCGGCCAGCGAGCACACCAAGCGGGCTTCTGCCACGGCGCAGGCTCACCGGATGCTCAGCAGCCTGCTCACCGAGCTACGCAGCGCCGGGTTGAAGACCTAGTTGCGGATCCTCGATCGCCTTCTCAGCCGCGGCCGATAAACGGCATCTTGGTCGCCATCACCGTCATGAACTGCACGTTGGCGTCGAGCGGCAGGCTGTCCATGTAGACGATGGCGTTGGCCACCGCCTCGACGTCCATGCGCGGCTCGACCCGCGTGCTGCCGTCGGGCTGCAGCACGCCCTTGGTCATGCGCTCGGTCATCGGCGTCACCGCGTTGCCGATGTCGATCTGGCCGCAGGCGATGTCGTACTGGCGGCCGTCGAGCGAGGTCGACTTGGTGAGGCCGGTGATGGCGTGCTTGGTCGAGGTGTAGGCCACCGAGAACGGCCGCGGCGCGTGCGCCGAGATCGAGCCGTTGTTGATGATGCGGCCGCCCCTGGGCTTCTGGTCCTTCATGATCTTCATGGCTTCCTGCGTGCACAGGAACGGGCCGGTGAGGTTGGCCGACACGACCGAGAGCCAGGTCTCGTAGGGCAGCTCCTCGAGCGGCACCGGCGGGGCGCCGCCGCCGGCATTGTTGAACACCAGGTCGAGCCGGCCCCAGGTCGCCTTCACCCTGGCGAACAGCGCCACGATGTCGTCGCGCTTGGTGACGTCGGTCGGAACGGCGAGCGCGTTGGGCGCGTTGTTGCCTGCCATCCTCGCCGTCTCGTCGAGCGCGTCCTTGCGCCGTCCGGCCAGCGCCACCTTGTAGCCGTTCTTCAGCAGGGCGAGCGCCGAGGCGCGGCCGATGCCGCTGCCCGCGCCGGTGACGACTGCGATCTTTCCGCTCATGGGTTCGTTCCTCCTCGAAGGAGCGGACCTTATCAGGAGGCGAGGGTCTTGAGGTAGGCCCGCCAGCCGCCGAGCGAGGTGATGTCCCGCGCGCCCTCGGTGGCGTGAGCCTCGCACAGGAAGCCCGGAACGCCCGAGCCGTCGGCCAGCACCACCGTGCCGAGGCCGAGCGGCGCGGGGATCGCGGTCAGGAACGCGCCGACCTTTTCCGACGGCAGGCTCCACACCTCCAGCTCGATGGCGGCGCCGTCCGCACCCACGCGGACCATGCCCGGCCGCTGCGGCGGCCCGCCGGGCAGGGCATAGAAGCGGTAGACCGGTGCCGTCTTCGTCGTCCGCTCGAGGTGGCCGCCCAGCTCGACGAGCTGGCCGTTCAGCGGCAGGCCGCTCATATGCGCGCCCACTACCGCGATCGGCACGCGATCCTCGGCGACCACGGGATCGGCCTCGGCAGGCGGCAGGGCGCTCGCCGTCTTGCCGAGCGGCAGCGGCACCGCCCTCTGCCATCTAGCGCCGAACGCCAGCAGTGCGCGCTCGGCGTCGGCACGCGCAATGAGCGTGATGCCGAACGGCATGCCGTCGGGCCGGAAGCCCGCGGGCAGGGCGAGCGCCGACAGGCCGAAGAAATTCACGAAGTTGGTGTAGTGGCCAAGGTGCGAGTTGTAGAGCACCGGCTCGCGCTCGAGATCGGCCAGGCGGTAGATCGTGCCCGCGGTTGGCACGACCAGCATGTCGAGGCCCTGCATCTCGGCGAAGGCGCGCGCCTTCAGCTCGGCGAGGCGATACTGGCCTTCGAAGGCGTCAACGGCGCTGTACTTGCGGCCGCCCAGCACGATCAGCCGCGTCGTCGGCCAGACGCCCGCCTTCTCGTCGGCCTTCTCGATGAAGTGGCCGACTGCGGCGGTGCGCTCGGCGACCCAGGGGCCGCTGTAGAGGAGCTGGGCGGCGTCGCGGAACGGCGCGTAGTCGATCTCCACCGGCGTGCCGCCCATCGCCTTGAGCCGCGCGATCGACTGCGCATAGAGCGCGGCGTAGGCCGCATCGCCGAAGAACTCCGCGTCCTTGGTGCCCAGGATGCCGAAGCGGAATTGCGCGCCGATCGCGGGTGTCGTCCTCGCGTCGGCCGCCACCTCGATCACTGCGGCGGCGTCGGCGCAGGACAGCGCGAACACCGAGATGCAATCGAGCGACTTGCAGGCCGGCACCAGGCCTGCGCTGCTGAACAAGCCGGGCGTCGGCTTGAGCCCGACGATGTTGTTAAAACCGGCCGGCACGCGGCCCGAGCCCGCCGTGTCGGTGCCCAGCGAGAAGCTCACCAGGCCCGACGAGACCGCGACCGCGGAGCCCGACGAGGAGCCGCCCGGCACATAGGCGGCGTCGAACGGGTTCTTCGGCACGCCGTAGGGCGAGCGCACGCCCACCAGGCCGGTCGCGAACTGGTCGAGGTTGGTCTTGCCGATCGCGATGGCGCCCGCCGCAACCAGGCGCTTCACGACCTCGGCCGACTCCTTCGACTCGTAGGCGAAGCCGGGGCAGGCCGCCGTCGTCGTCATGCCGGCGACGTCGATATTGTCCTTCACCGCGAAGGGCACGCCGTAGAGCGGCAGCTTATCGATCTCGCCGCGCCTCAGGTCGAGCGCGTCGGCCTGGGCGCGCAGCGTCTCGCCGGGGCTGCGCGAGATCCAGACCCTGTCGTCGCCCGCCTGCTGGAGCCGCTTCAGCACCTCCTCGATGGTCTGCCGCACGTCGAGCGTGCCGGCACGATAGGCGCGGCGGAGCGCGTGAACACCGAGATCGAGCAGGGCTGTCATGGAGCCCTTTTAGCAAGCCCGGCGCCGAATGCAGCGGTCACGTGCGCGCGGGACTTGGCACGGTCCTTGCGTCCAACACTTCCGATACGGGGAAGAGGCAAACAGGGGGCTGCAACAATGAAGCGTCGTTCCTTTTTCAAGACTGGCGCCGTCGCCGGCGCTGCCGTCGCTGCCGCGCCTGCCATCTGGTCCGAGGCCAAGGCGCAGGCGCGCAACGAGACCTTGTTAATCGTGAACGAGAGTCCGCCCAACTCGATGGATATCCACGGTGTCGGCGCCAACCGTCCGGCCTACGAGGTGTCGTGGAATACACATGATCGTCTGATGACCTACGGCGCCAAGAAGGATGCCAACGGCAACGACCACTACGACTACACCAAGCTCGAACCGGAACTCGCGACGGAGTGGGACCTCAAGCCGAATTCGGTGACCTTCAAGCTGCGCAAGGGTGCGAAGTTCCACGACGGCACGCCGATCACGGCCAAGGACGTGAAGTGGTCGTACGATCGGGCCGTGTCGGTGGGTGGCTTCCCGACCTTCCAGATGAAGGCGGGGTCGCTGGAGAAACCCGAGCAGTTCGTCGTTATCGACGACAATACGTTCCGTGTCGATTTCGTGCGCTCCGACAAGCTCACCATGCCTGACATGGGCGTGCCGGTGCCGGTGATCATGAATTCGGAACTTTGCAAGAAGCACGCAACCGCGGCCGATCCGTGGGCCATGGAATGGTGCAAGAACAATCACGCCTCGGGCGGCGCCTACAAGGTCGAGCGCTGGCAGCCAGGCCAGGAAGTGGTCTACGTCCGCAATGACGACTGGAAGAATGGGCCGCTGCCCAAGGTCAAGCGCGTCATCATGCGCATCATCCCGTCGGCCGGCAACCGGCGCGCGCTGCTGGAGCGCGGCGACGCCGACCTCTCCTTTGACCTGCCGTCCAAGGACTTTGCCGAACTCCGGAAGTCGCCGAAGCTCACCGTCATCGGCACGCCGATCGAGAACGCGATGATGTATCTCGGCATGAACGTGAACCAGAAACCGTTCGACAACGTGAAGGTGCGTCAGGCAGTAGCCTACGCGCTGCCCTACCAGCAGATCATGGACTCGGTGATGTTCGGCCAGGCGTTGCCGCTGTTCGGGGGTGCCGACAACAAGTTCAAGGGCGTCTACTGGCCGCAGAAGGACGGCTACAAGACCGACATCGCCAAGGCCAAGGCGCTGATGGCCGAGGCGGGCTACGGCGGCGGCGTCGAGACAACGCTGTCGTTCGATCTCGGGCTGGCCAGCACCAACGAGCCGCTCACCATCCTGATCCAGGAGAGCCTCGGACAGATCGGCATCAAGGCGGCGATCAACAAGGTGCCGGGCGCCAACTGGCGCGGCGAGCTTCTGAAGAAGAACATGCCGATGATCACCAACGCCTTCGGCGGCTGGCTGAACTATCCGGAGTACTTCTTTTTCTGGTGCTATCACGGCCAGAACGCCGTCTTCAACACCATGGGCTACAAGAACCCGGCGATGGACGCGCTGATCGACAAGGCGCGATTCTCGTCGGGCCCAGAGTACGAGGCGGCCGTCAAGGGCTTCATCGACATGGCCTTCGAGGAAGTGCCGCGCGTGCCGATCTTCCAGCCGCTGCTCAACGTGGCGATGCAGAAGAACGTCACCGGCTACCGCTACTGGTTCCACCGCCAGCTCGACTACCGCCAGCTCGCGAAGGGTTGATGCTCGGGCTGCTGCTGTCGCGGCTGGCGACGGCGATCCCGAGCATCGTCGGGGTCGTCGTCGTCACCTTCATGCTGACCCGCCTGCTGCCGGGCGATCCGGCGGCCTATTTCGCCGGCCTCGCCGCCAGCCCGCAGGCGATCGCCGAGGTGCGCGCCAAGCTCGGGCTCGACAAGTCGCTGCCCGAGCAGTTCGTGGGTTATATCGGCGATCTCCTGCAGGGCAATCTCGGCAGCTCGCTCTCGACCGGCCAGCCGGTGGTGGCCGAGATCGCCACGCGTCTGCCGGCCTCTGCCGAGCTCACCCTGTTCGCGCTGATCGTGGCCGTCGCCATCGCCATTCCGCTCGGTGTGCTGGCGGCGGTGAAGCAGGGGACTTGGATCGACCATCTCTGCCGCGTCGTCACGACGGCCGGCGTCTCCCTGCCGGTCTTCTTCACCGGCCTGCTGTTCGCCTACGTCTTCTACTACCTGCTGCAGTGGGCGCCGGCGCCGACCGGTCGGCTCGACGTGTTCCTGTCGCCGCCCACCCACATCACCGGCTTCTACCTGATCGACTCCGCGCTCACCGGGAACATGGAGGTGTTCTGGGGTGCCCTGCGCCAGCTCGCGCTGCCCGCGATTTCGATGGCGATCTTCTCTCTGGCGCCGCTGGCGCGCATGACCCGCGGCTCGATGCTGGCCGTGCTGGGCAGCGATTTCATCCGCACCGCGCGGGCGAGCGGGCTGGCGCCGCGCACCGTCGTCTTCAGCTACGCCTTCCGCAACGCCGTCCTGCCCGTGATCACGACGCTCGGCATGGTCTTCTCCTTCCTGCTGGGCGCCAACGTGCTGGTCGAGACCGTGTTCGCCTGGCCGGGCATCGGACTCTACGCCGTGAACGCGCTCATCACGTCCGACTACGCGCCGGTCCAGGGCTTCGTGCTGACCATGGCGATCCTCTACGTGGCGCTGAACCTCGTGATCGACCTGCTCTACGGGCTGGTCGATCCGCGCGTGCGGCTGGACGCCTGACCATGCTGCCGCTGCTGCGCCACGCCCGCTACGTGCTCTCGGAGAACCCGGTGACCGGGCTCGCCTTCGGCCTCTTCTTCATGTTCCTGCTCGCGGCGATCTTCGGGCCGCTGATCGCGCCCTACAATCCGCTGCAGAGCAACGCGGCGATGGCGCTCAAGCCGCCATCGGCGGCGCACTGGTTCGGCACCGACCAGCTCGGCCGCGACATCTTCAGTCGCGTGCTGGTGGCCACCCGGCTCGACCTCACCATCGCCTTCGCCTCGGTGATCCTGGCCTTCCTGCTGGGCGCGCTGTCGGGCGTGGCGGCGGGCTATTTCGGCGGCTGGACCGATCGCATCGTCGGCCGCTCCGCCGACACCATCATGGCCTTCCCGCTGTTCGTGCTGGCGATGGGCATCGTGGCGGCGCTCGGCAACAAGGTGATCAACATCGTGATCGCCACCGCCATCATCAACTTCCCGCTCTATGCCCGCGTGGCGCGCGCCGAAGCCAACGTCCGGCGCGATGCGGGCTTCGTCGAGGCCGCGCGCCTCTCGGGCAACGGCGAGGCGCGGGTGCTGCTGGGCCATGTCCTGCCCAACATCATGCCGATCATGATGGTGCAGATGTCGCTCACCATGGGCTATGCCATCCTGAACGCAGCGGGCCTCTCCTTCATCGGGCTGGGCGTCCGCCCGCCCGACGCCGAGTGGGGCATCATGGTCGCCGAGGGCGCCAACTTCATCCAGTCGGGCGAATGGTGGATCGCGCTATTCCCCGGCGCCACGCTGATGCTTGCCGTCTTCTGCTTCAACCTGCTGGGCGACGGCCTGCGCGACATCATTGATCCCCGGAAGCGGACATGACGGCCGTTCCCGCCCTGGCTGTGGAGAATCTCTCGGTCGAGTTCCGCACGCGCTCGGGCGTCGTGAAGGTGCTCGACCAGGTGAGCTTCAGCGTCGACAAGGGTGAGACCATCGCGCTGGTGGGCGAGAGCGGTTCGGGCAAGTCTGTGACGGCCTTCGCCGTGATGGGCATCCTCGATCCCGCGGGCAAGGTGACGTCGGGGAAGGCCACCTTCGGCGGCGCCGACCTGCTGGCGCTCTCCGAGCGCGACCTCGCTGAGCAGCGCGGCCGCGAGTTCTCGATGATCTTCCAGAACCCGCGCACGGCGTTGAACCCGATCCGCAAGGTCGGCCGGCAGATCGCCGACGTGCTGGTCCGCCACGGCGGCGCCACGCGCAACGATGCGCCGCGCGCGGCGATCGAGATGCTGAAGAAGGTGCGCATCCCCGATCCCGAGCGGCGCGCCGAGGCCTATCCGTTCGAGCTGTCGGGCGGCATGTGCCAGCGCATCATGATCGCCATCGCGCTGGCCTGCCGGCCGGCATTGCTGATCGCCGACGAGCCGACCACCGGCCTCGACGTCACGACGCAGGCCGTGATCATGGACCTGATCGGCGAGCTCGGCCGCGAGGCGGGCATGGCTACGATCTTCATCACCCACGACCTGGCGCTCGCCGCAGAATATTGCGATCGCATCGTGGTCATGCACGCCGGCCACATCGTCGAGGCCGCGCCCGGCCGCGAGCTGTTCGACGCGCCGCGTCATCCCTATTCGGCCAAGCTTCTCGCCGCGACGCCCGGCGAGACCGTCTCGCTCGCGGAGCTGGCCTCGATACCGGGTGGCCTGCCGGACCTGCGCCGCGCCGATCTGCCGGCCTGCCGCTACAGCGGCCGCTGCGAGCGCAAGATCGAGGCCTGCTTGCAGCCGCTGCCGCACCGCACCGTCAACGCGCACCACACTGTGGCCTGCTGGAACCCGCTATGACCGAGGCCCTCCTCGACATCGCCGAGCTCGCCAAGCGCTTCACCATCGGCGCCAAGGAGAACGTGCTGAAGCGGGCGGCGAGCTGGGGCAAGCCGGTGAAGCCGCTGCCGCAGCTCCATGCCGTCGACGAGGTGAGCTTCACCATCGGCAAGGGCGAGATCGTCGGGCTGGTGGGCGAATCGGGCTGCGGCAAGTCCACGCTGGTGCGCCTGATCAACCGGCTGCTCGATCCGACCTCGGGCAGCATCCGGCTCGCCGGGACCGAGCTGGCGGATTTCCGGGCCCGCGACTTCGCGGCCAATCCCAACCGCGCGCGCATCCAGATGGTCTTCCAGGACGCGGGCGATTCGCTGAACCCGCGCTACACCGCCGCCGATGCCATCGCCGATCCGATCCGCCGGCTGCGCTCCTTGTCCGGCGCGGCGCTCACCGAGCGTGTCGAGAAGCTCGCCGACATGACCGGCCTGCCGCGCGAGCTGCTGTCGCGGTTCCCGCACCAGCTTTCGGGCGGCCAGAAGGCCCGTGTCGGCATCGCCCGCGCCATCGCCGTCGAGCCCGAGCTGCTGATCCTCGACGAGCCCACGGCGGCGCTCGACGTGTCGGTCCAGGTCGTGATCCTGCAGCTCCTGCAGCAGCTAAAGCGCGAGCTCGGCATGAGCTACCTGTTCGTCAGCCACGATCTCAACGTGGTGCGGCTGCTCTGCGACCGCGTGCTGGTCATGTATCTCGGCAAGATCGTCGAGCAGGGGCCGGCCGCCGAGGTCTTCGCCGACCCCAGGCATCCCTATACGCGGGCATTGATCTCGGCGATCCCGCAGGCCGATCCCGACAAGCGCGTCGGCCGCCTGAGGCTCTCCGGCGAGCCGCGCAGCCCGATCGATCCTGATCCGCGCGTCTGCCGCTTCTACGGCCGCTGCCCGCAGGGCAACCCGCGCTGCGCCGAGGAGATGCCGGCCTTGCGCGCTGCGGGTCCCGCACGGCAGGTTGCCTGCCACTTCGCCTGATAGGGGGAAACGACATGGCCGAAGAGAAGCCCGACATCGTGCGTCTGGTCGAGGAGGGCGCGAAGGCGATCGGCCTCGCGATCGCGCCGGAGTACCGCGCCAACGTCATCCTGAACGTCGAGCGCTCGCTGATTATCGCCAGGCCGCTGCTCGAGGTCGAGCTCGAGGACGAGCTGGTGAGCGCGCCGGTGTTTCGGCCGTGAGCGAACCTCTTTCAAAGGCCGCGACGGCGACCGAGATCGCGGGTGCGGTGATGAGCGGCAAGGTCAAAGCGTCGGCCGTGATCGACGCCACCCTCAAACGCATTGGGGCCCTGGAACCCGCGGTCAACGCTTTCACCGATGTCGTGACCGAGCGGGCGAAGAAGCGCGCCGCGGAGATCGATGCCGGTCTCCATCGTGGACCGTTGCTCGGCGTGCCGTTTGCGGTGAAGAACCTGTTCGACATCGAGGGCCTGCCGACGCGCGCCGGCTCGAAGATCAACGTCGACGGGCCGAAAGCCGTGCGAGACGGCGCGTTGGTCCGCATGCTCGAGGCGGCCGGCGCCATCCTGGTCGGCGGCCTCAACATGGGCGAGTACGCCTACGACTTCACGGGTGAGAACGCGCACTACGGCCCTTCGCGCAACCCGCGCGACCTGACGCGCATGACCGGCGGCTCCTCCGGCGGCTCCGGCGCCGCGGTGGCGGCGGGCGAGGTGCCTCTGTCGCTAGGCTCCGATACCAACGGCTCGATCCGCGTGCCGTCCTCGCTCTGTGGCTTGTTCGGGCTGAAGCCGACCTACGGGCGACTGAGCCGCGCCGGCTCTTTCCCCTTCGTCGATGCCTTCGACCATCTCGGCCCCATTGCGCGGTCCGCCAGGGATCTCGCCCTGTCGTTCGACGCCATGCAGGGCTGGGATTCAGACGATCCGGTGTGCACTGATCGTCCGGTCGATCCGACTCTTCCGCGCCTGGTGGAGGGCGTGAACGGCCTGCGTATCGCCATCGCGGGCGACTATTTCGCGAGGGGCGGCGAGCCCGAAGCTTTCGAGGCGGTGGCGACCGTGGCCAAGGCGCTGGGTGCTACGAAGACGGTAGTGTTACCACAGGCGGCGGCGGCGCGGTCGGCCGCCTACATCATCACCGCCATCGAGGGCGCGCAGCTCCATTTGCCTCGTCTCAGGACGCGCCCGCAGGATTTCGATCCCGATACGCGCGAGCGCTTCATGGCGGGCGCGCTGCTGCCCGGCGCCTGGTACGTCAAGGCGCAACGTTTCCGCCACCAGTACCGCGCCAACGTGCTGAAGCTGTTCGACGAGGTCGACGTGATCCTGGCGCCGGCAACACCCTGCACGGCGCCGAGGCTCGGCCAGACCATGATGAAGCTCAGCGGCGTCGAGCTGCCGGTGCGCGCCAATCTCGGCCTGTTCACCCAGCCCATCTCCTTCATCGGCCTGCCAGTCGCGGTGGCGCCTTTGCAGAAGCCGGGCAGCCTGCCGATCGGCGTGCAGCTCATCGCCAAACCCTACAACGAACAGGCCGCGTTGCGCGTTGCCGCCCACCTGGAGAAGCAGGGCATCGCCGCGGCGCCGCCCGCCTGAGGAGCCGCCATGGAGATCAACATCCCCGAAGTCGTCGCCGAGGTGACGACGGCCTTCGATTGCTACGAGAAGGCGCTCAACACCAACGACGTCGACGTCCTCGACAAACTCTTCTGGAAGAGCCCGCACACGCTGCGCTATGGCGTTGGAGAGCAGCTTTACGGTCACGACCAGATTGCCGCCTTCCGGTCCGGTCGCGATCCGAAGTTCGTGCCGACCCGCGACCTCCTCAAGATCTGGATCGTCACCTATGGCCGCGACTTCGGCACGGCGAACTGCGAGTTCCGGCGGCACGGCGCCACGAAGACCGGCCGCCAGAGCCACACCTGGATGCGCACGCCCGAGGGCTGGCGTATCGTGGCGGCGCATGTCTCGCTTGTCGGCGAGGCGACACCCATGAAGACCTAGGGAAAAATTGAAGAAGCTCCTGCTGACCCACGTACCGCAGGCCAGGCGACAGTACTACGGCGCACGCGCTCTCGCGCAGCTCCACGAACTTGTCGACGTCGTGCTGCACGAGGGCGACGCACCGCTCGATGCGGCGGGTGTGATCGCCATGGCGCGCGGCGCGGACTACATCATCGCCGATCGCGCGACGCCGATGCCGGCCGCCGTGTTCGAGGGCCTGCCCGGCCTGCGCGTCGTCATGCGCAGCGCCATCGACATCCGGAACATCGACGTCGCCGCGGCTTCGACGGCGGGCGTGCTGGTGACCCAAGCCGAGGCGGGCTTCGTGACGTCGGTGGTCGAATTGACCCTCGGCTTCCTCGTCGATCTGTCCCGCGGCGTCACGCGGGCAGCGACGGCCTACCATCGCGGCGAGACGCCCGAGATCAGGGTCGGCCGCCAGCTCGCCGGCAGCACCGTGGGCATCATCGGCTACGGCCGCATCTCGCGCGATCTGGCGCCGTTGCTCGCGACCATGGGCATGACTGTGCTGGTCTCCGATCCATATGTCGAGATCGACGACGGACGCTTCGCGAAGCTGCCGATGGAGGAGCTGCTGGCGAAGGCCGACTACGTGATCTGTCTCGCCATTGCCAACGAGGAGACCGAGAACCTGCTGGACGCGGCCGCCTTTGCGCACATGAAGCCCGATGCCTTCTTCATCAATATGTCGCGCGGCAATCTCGTGGACGAGGCAGCGCTTGCAAAGGTGCTGACAGAGGGCCGCATCGCCGGCGCTGCCATGGATGTCGGTCGCGCCCCTGACCAGATGCCGTCGCCCGCGCTCGCGCGGCTGCGCAACGTCATCGCCACGCCGCACATCGGCGGCCTGACACCGCCAGCCAGCGAGAGCCAGGCCTTCGACACGGTGCGCCAGGTCGAGGCGCTGGTGAAAGGGGCAGTGCCGCCGGGCGCGGTCAATCTCGCCAATTGGACGCGGCGTGGTTCGACAGGAGCCACCGGCTAGTCGCATCGCGTGGAAGCAGTTCGCCTGCTGCGGATTTTTCTGCACGCGCTGCGCACCTAGCGATTGACACTTTGGATTTGGCATGCCTAGGCTGAGCCATCAGCGATTTCAAGAACACCCGATAAAGGGTGTCGGCTGTGACCCATGGGAGGAAGCAGATGAAAAAGCGGTTTATGGCTGCGCTCGTCGCAGCTGCATCGGCATTGGTGGTATCCGGTCTGTCGACCACGCCGGCGATGGCGCAGACGAAGGTTCTGAAGATGCAGGCCACGTGGCCTGCATCGCTCACGCTCTACGACAACTTCACCTACTTCGCCGAGCGCGTCAGCAAGCTGTCGGGCGGCACCCTGAAGGTCGAGGCGATGCCCGCCGGCCAGGTGGTCCCGGCATTCGAGGTGCTGGATGCGACGCACAAGAAAGTGCTCGACGGCGCGCATGCCTGGGCCGGCTACTGGACCGGCAAGAACAAGACCGCGATCCTGTTCACCGGCGGTCCCGGCGGCACGTTCGGCATGGACTATATCGATGTGATCGGCTGGATGTTCCATGGCGGCGGCTTGGAACTCTATCAGGAATTTTACCAGAAAGAGCTGAAGCTCAACGTCGTGGTGCTGCCGATTCTGCCGGCCGGGCCGCAGGCTTTTGGCTGGTTCAAGAAGCCGATCCAGACCGTTGAAGACATGAAGGGCATGAAGTGTCGCCAGACCGGCATGGCCGGTGAGGTGTGGCAGGCCCTCGGCTTCACCGTCGTTAACATGCCCGGCGGCGAGATCATTCCGGCGGCCCAGCGCGGCGTCATCGATTGCGCCGAGTGGGTGGGTGGCATCGAGGATCTCAAGCTCGGCTTCCAGAACGTCTGGAAGTATCACTACTCGCCGGGCGTGCACGAGAACGTCACGATCGGCGAGCTGATCATCAACGCCGACATCTGGAAGGACCTTTCGCCTCAGCATCAGGAGATCGTCAAGTCGGCGGCCAACGAGGCCTTCTTGATCTGGTGGTCCAAGTGGCAGCTCCAGAACGCCGATGCGCTCAAGGAGATGCAGGAGAAGTACGGCGTGCACGTCCTGCGCACGCCACCCGAGATCCTGCTGACCTTCATCAAGAAGTGGGACGAGATCGCGGCCACCGAGTCGTCGAAGAATCCCTTCTTCAAGAAGGTCCACGAGTCGCAAAGGGCCTACGCATCGAAGGTCGTGCCTTACAAGCGATTCTATTTCCCGCCCTACTCGTTCATGGCGAACTACTACTTCCCGCCGAAGAACTAGGCCGGGTCGGATTGGGGGGTGGCCAGCGGGCCACCCCCTTTTTGTCCAAGGTAAACGGCGGCGTTCGGGGTGCGATGACCGTCGACGAATGCAAAGGGGGGACGCACTTGACAGATATGTCCGGCGGGCCATCGCCTGCGCTTTCGAGGATCATTCGCACCATCGACTGGTTCACTGACCGTACCGGTATGGTGATCGCCTGGCTTGCCGTGCCGCTGGTCGGCGCCGTCACCTACGAGGTTGTCTCGCGCTACCTGTTCAACGCGCCGACGATCTGGTCGTTCGACGTGACATACATGCTCTATGGCGCGCTCTTCATGCTGGGGGCGGCATTCGCCCTGCACAAGGGCGCGCACATCCGCACCGACTTCTTCTGGGAGAAGTTCTCGGTCCGCAAGAAGGGCGTGATCGACACGATTTCCTATGTCGTCTTCTTCTTTCCGAGCATCGCCATGCTGTTCGTCATCAGCTGGAACGAGGCCGTCTACGCCCTGCTGATCAACGAGACGTCCGACCAGACACCGTGGCGGCCGATTCTCTGGCCGTTCAAGTTCGTGGTTCCGATCTCCTGTCTGCTGCTGATGATCCAGGGCATCTCGGAACTGCTGAAGAGTTTCTACATGGCTCGTACCGGGGTCGAACTCGAGCACAAGGAAAAGATCGAAGTATGACTCCCGATGCCCTCCTCGGCCTGATCATGCTGCTCACGCTGATCGGTGCGATCTTCATCGGCGTGCCCATCTCCTTCACGCTGCTCTTCCTGGCCTTTACCTTCGGTTATTTCGGGATGGGCCACATTGTCGTCGATCTCGCCTACTTCCAGACCATCGGCATGATGAAGGAGGAGCTACTCGCCGCCGTTCCGCTGTTCATCTTCATGGGCTTCCTGACCGAGCAGGCCGGGCTGATGGAACGGCTGTTCACGGCGTTCCGCATGCTGCTGGCGCCGATGCGCGGTGCGCTGTTCCTGGTCGTGATCCTGACCGCCGCTGTCTTTGCGATGGCGACAGGTATCGTCGGCGCCGCCGTCACGGTGCTCGGCATCATGGCATCGCCGATCATGACCAAGGCGAACTACGATCCGCAGTTGTCGGCCGGCGCGATCACGGCCGGCGGCACGCTCGGGATCCTGATTCCACCGAGCGTCATGCTGATCGTCATGGGCCCGGTGCTCGGCGTTTCGGTGGCCGACCTGTACGCCGCCGCCTTCGGGCCCGGTTTTCTCCTGGCTTCCGCGTACATCCTCTATCTCTTGGGCCGCAGCCTGCTCAATCCGAGACTTGGCCCGCCGGTGCCGGTGGAAGAGCGTGTCCACTCGCTCAGCGTCCTGCTGACCGAGGTCCTGCTCGGCACGGTACCGCTGCTGGTGCTGATCGCCTTCACCCTCGGGTCCATCCTGGCCGGCTTTGCAACGCCGACCGAGGCCGCTGGTGTCGGTGCGACCGGCGCCATGATCCTGACGCTCGCCTACCGGAAATTCACGTGGGCGGGCCTGCAGCGGGCGCTGGTCTCGACCATGGCGACGTCCAGCATGGTGCTGCTGCTGGCGGTGACGTCCAACGTCTTCGGTGCCGTATTCGCCCGCCTCGGGACGGCGAACTGGATTACCGATTCCCTGCTTGGATTGCAGCTCCCGCCGACCTTGATGCTGATCATGGTTCTGGTGCTGATCTTCCTGCTGGGATGGCCGTTCGAGTGGCCGGCCATCATCCTGGTGTTCCTGCCGATCTTCTATCCCGTCGTGAAGGCGATGGGAGTCGACATGATCTGGTTTGGCGCCCTGGTAGCGGTGGTGCTGCAGACTGCCTTCCTGTCGCCGCCTGTAGCGATGTCGGCGTACTATCTAAAACAGGTGGTGAGCGGATGGAGCCTCGCGACTATCTACGCCGGCATGTTCCAGTTCATGATCATCCAGGTGATTTGCGTCGGCCTCATCGTCGCGTTCCCACCCATCGCCACATGGTTCCCGAATCATCTTCTGGAATCTTCGCGAACGCAGGTTATTCCCGAGGAGCACAGGAGGATTCTCGAGCAGCAGAAGAACACACCCTCGCTCGAGGATGACGAGTATTCGAAGCCTCGGCGGCAGTAGTGCGGAGCCATATCCGGAGTCATGCGCAAGCCCAGGGATCTGATCGCTGTCCATGTGCCGACTGAGGATCTGGGAGACTACAACGTCACCCAGACCGGCTGGTATGCGCTCGACGACAGCGACCACGTCGTCTTGGGGCCGTTCGAGAACCTCGCGCTCTGCGAGCGGGCAATCTCCGACCGGCTGCGGCAACAGGGCTAGGAGCCGAAGCCCAGCCCCTAGTTTCCCGGGCCGCGTTCCATCGAGTAGGGCTGCCAGCGCTCGAGCTTCGACTTCTCCAGCACCATCGGGTTGACGCAGGCGCGCGGCCACTTGCCCGAGAGCACCAGCGCCAATTCCGCGCCGACGCGCCGCTTGCGCGCCTGGTCGAAGCGGCTGGAGGCCGAGGCGACGTGGGCCGTGAGGATCACGTTGTCCATGCCGAGCAGCGGATTGTTGTGGCCGACCGGCTCGGTCTCGAGCACGTCGAGGCCGGCCCCGGCAATCCAGCCCTCCTGCAGCGCCTTGATCATGGCCGGCTCGTCGACGGTCGAGCCGCGGCCGGTGTTCACGAACAGCGCCGTCTTCTTCATCTTTCGGAAATGCTGCTCCTTCATCAGATGGTGCGCGTCCTTGGTGCCGGGGGCGTGCATGCTGACGATGTCAGACCGCTGCAGAAGCTCGTCGTAGCCGACTGGCTGCACGTCATGCTCCGACATGACGAGTTCCTCGATGTACGGATCGTAGGCCAGCATCTGGAAGCCGAAGGGCGCCGCACGCTTGGCGACGGCGCGCGCAACGTGGCCGAAGGAGATGAAGCCCAGCGTCATGCCCATAAGGCGCGGGAACTGGTAGAGCATCGGCCGCGCCTTGGCCCAATCGCCCTTGCGCACCATCTGGTCCTGCACCACGAGGCGGCGCCAGCTTGCCAGGATCAGGGTCATGGCATGGTCGGCCACTTCCTCGATGAAGGTGTCGGGCACGTTGGTCACCGGAATGCCGAGCCGGGTGGCGGCCTCGACATCCACCGAATCGACGCCGACGCTGCCCAGCGAGACCACCTTCAGCTTCTTGCCGGCCTCGATGACTTTGGCGGTGATGCGCGGCCGGCCTTTGCCGTATATGGCGTCAGCGTCGACGACGGCCCTGGCGAGGTCGTCCTCGCTGCCCGTCACCTCGACGATTTCCGCGCCGATTCCGGCCAACGTCTCTATTTCCAGGGAATGGTCGCTATTCCCCGGCCCCGTCGTCACGATCCTGAAACGCGCCACGTGTTGTCTCCTCCGCTCGTTTGCCGGCACTCTAGCGAACCCGGCACAATCGCAACCACGGTGAAATGCACATGTCTGCGCCCAAGAATGTCCTTTTGATCGTTGTCGACCAGTGGCGCGGCCTGATGCTGCCCAAGCTGGGCGCCGACTACCTCAAGCTCCCCAATATCGACCGGCTGTGCGCCGAGGGTGTCACATTCCGCAACCATTTCACCCAGGCCGTGCCCTGCGGTCCGGCACGGGCCAGCCTGCTGACCGGCCAGTACCTGATGAATCACCGCGCCGTGCAGAACACCATTCCGCTCGATGCACGCTTCACCAATCTCGGCCACGAGTTGCGGCGCGGCGGCTACGACGCGGCCTTGGTCGGCTACACTACGACGACGCCCGATCCGCGGACCACCGGCGCCCACGATCCACGCTTCCTCGTGCTGGGCGACATCATGGACGGTTTCCGCCCCGTCGGCGCCTTCGAGCCCTATCGCGACGCCTATTTCGGCTGGGTGGCGAGCCAGGGCTTCGCGCTGCCGGAGAACCGCGAGGACATCTGGCTGCCGCAGGGTGAGTCGGGGGCGGGCGCGACGGCGCAGCCGGCGCGTATCCCCAAGGAGCTGTCGGATACGGCCTGGTTCACGGAGCGGGGCCTCGCCTACCTGCGCGGCCGCGGCGACAAGCCATGGTTCCTGCATCTCGGCTACTACCGGCCGCATCCGCCCTTCGTCGCGTCGGCGCCGTATCATGCGATGTATCGGCCGGAGGACATGCCCAAACCGGTGCGCGCCGCCAGTGCCGCCGAGGAGGCCCGGCAGAACGCGCTGACCGCCTACTATGTCAACCACATCGCGCAGGCGAATTTCTTCCAGGACGGCAAGGGGCTGGGCTCGGCGATGAGCGAGGCGGAGATTGCGCAGATGCGCGCGACCTATTGCGGGCTGATGAGCGAGATCGACGACCAGCTCGGCCGCGTGTTCGATCATCTGAAGCAGACCGGCCAATGGGACGACACGCTGATCGTATTCACCTGCGATCACGGCGAGCAGCTCGGCGATCACCACCTGCTGGGCAAGATTGGATACTTCGACGAGTCCTACCGCATCCCCATGATCATCCGCGATCCCCGTCCCGAAGCGAACGGTACGCGCGGCACCATCGTCGAGAAGTTCACCGAGACCATCGACACGATGCCGACCGTCCTCGAATGGCTCGGCCTGCCGGTGCCGCGCCAGTGCGACGGCCGGTCGCTCCTGCCGTTCTGCGAGGGCGAACCGCCACCTGACTGGCGCACCGAGGTCCATTACGAGTTCGACTTCCGCGACCTTCATTACAGCAAACCCGAATCCACGCTCGGCCTGCCCATGGACAAGTGCGCACTCGCGGTCGTGCAGGACGAGGCCTTCAAGTACGTGCATTTCGCGGCTCTGCCGCCGCTGCTGTTTGATCTGAAGAAGGACCCTGCCCAGTTGGTGAACTGCGCCGGCGATCCCGCCTATGCCGCTACCCTCGCGGCATATGCCGCCAAGATGCTCGACTGGCGGCTGGGCTACGCCGAGCGGACGCTTACCGGGTACCGCGCCACGCCCAAGGGGCTGGAGGTGCGCGCGGCCTGAGCCGGCGCTAAGCTTGGGCCCATGAAACAGGAAACGTACCGCAGACCCGCGCCCGGGCAGCATCATCCGCCGAGCCGCTTCGAGGCCTACAAATCGACACCCGGCCGATCGCCGTCGAAGCCGGCGATCGTGCTGCCGCACACGCTGTCGGAGATCACCGGGCCGCTTCTGCACGGAGAGCGACTCGACGCCGGCGCCTGCGACCTCACCCGGCAGCGCATGGGCGAGCCGCTCGGCGAGCGCATCATCGTGCATGGGCGTGTGCTCGACGAGGACGGCAAGCCGGTGCCCCAGGCGCTGGTCGAAATCTGGCAGTGCAACGCGGCGGGGCGCTATCACCATCCCGGCGACCAGCACGATGCGCCGCTCGATCCCAACTTCTACGGCGGCGGTCGCGCGCGGGCGGACTCCGACGGCGCCTACCGCTTCGTCACCATCAAGCCTGGTGCCTACCCGTGGAAGAACCACCATAACGCGTGGCGGCCGGCGCACATCCATTTCTCGCTCTTCGGACCGGCGTTCGCCACGCGCCTGATCACGCAGATGTACTTTCCCAACGATCCGCTGCTCGCCTTCGATCCGATCTACAACTCGGTGCCGGAGGCGGCGCGGCCCCGCCTCCAGGCCGCCTTCGACATCGACTCGACGCGACCCGAATGGGCACTCGCCTATCGCTTCGACATCGTGCTGCGCGGCCGCAATGCCACGCCGATGGAAAATCCATGAGCCGAGTGCTGACGCCGTCGCAGACCATCGGCCCGTTCTACTGGGGCACCCTGGTCAACACCTGCCATGCTGAGGTCGCGCCGCCGGGCACGGCCGGCGAACGAGTCGAACTCGCGATCTCGCTGCATGACAGCGGAGGTGCGATCGTTCCAGATGGCCTGATCGAGATCTGGCAGGCCAACAGCCACGGCCGCTACAACCATCCGGACGACCGACGCAATCTGCCGCTCGACCCCGGATTCGAGGGGTTCGGCCGCGCCTCCACCGACGTCAAAGGCGTGGCTCGCTTCGGTACGGTAAAGCCCGGCCGGGTACCGTGGCCGGCGGGCGGCCAACAGGCACCGCACGTCAACGTCTCAGTGTTCGCGCGAGGCGTGCTCAATCGCCTCGCGACGCGGCTGTACTTCGAAGGCGATCCGGCCCTCGCCGAGGACCCCGTGCTGAGGATGATCGAGGCTGATCGCCGCGCGACGCTGATTGCGAGGCGCGATGCGTCGGGCGCTTGGCGTCTGCCGATCCGTCTCGGTGGTGTCGGCGAAACCGTGTTCTTCGACTGCTGAATGGGCCGCCTCGGAGCCCGGCGTCAGACGTAGACGACCCTGAGGATTTCGATCTCGTCCTCGCCGGCGGGCGTGCGCATCTTGACGACGTCCCCTTCGTGCGCGCGCAGGACGGCGCGGGCGATGGGCGAGATCCAGCTCACATGGCCCATGGCCGGATCGACCTCATCGACGCCCACGATCTTGACCGTGCGCTCCTCGTTCTTCGAGTTTGCGTAGGTCACGGTGGCGCCGAAGAAGACCTGGTCGGTCTTGGGCCGCTTGGCCGGGTCGACGACCTCGGAACGCTCCAGCCGCTTGCTGAGGAAGCGGATGCGCCGATCGATCTCGCGCAGCCGTTTCTTGCCGTAAAGATAGTCGCCGTTCTCCGAGCGATCGCCGTTGGCCGCCGCCCAAGACACGATCTGCACGACCTCCGGTCGTTCCTTGCGCATGAGCATCATCAGCTCCTCGCGCATGCGGGCGAAGCCCTGCGGGGTCATGTAGTTCTTGGCGCCGGCCGGCAGGCCGCTGACATCGTCGGGCAGGTCGTCCTCGTCGTCGCCGTCGCTTTCCTTGGTGAAGGCCTTGCTCATTTCGGTGCTTAATCTATCAAGTCGGAGCCTATGACAACCAGTGCCCCCCGCCTGCAGCGCGCCTCCGGCGAAAGCCGTGTGGCCTTCGACTTGCGGGAGGGACGGACACGCCTTGGCGACCTCTATCAGCGCGATCCCTGCCGGATCCTGTTCCCGGTGCCCGAGCCCGGCGAGCCGCCACAGGCGGTGATGGTCACCACGTCGGGTGGTGTCACGGGCGGCGATTCTCTGAGGATGGCGGTCGAGGTTGGGCCGCGGGCCGAGGCTGTGGCGACGACCCAGGCGGCCGAGAAGATCTATCGCGCCGCCAAGGGCGGTGGGCATTGCGCCATCGACGTCGATGTCCGTGTCGCCGAGGGTGCGGTGCTGGAGTGGCTGCCGCAGGAGACGATCGTCTTCGAGGGCGCGCGGGTGAAGCGCCGGACCGTGGCCGAGGTGGTCGAGGGCGGCGCGCTTCTGGCCTGCGAGATGGTGGTGCTGGGCCGAGGGGCCTCGGGCGAGCGCTTTACGTCCGGTCTGCTGCTCGACTCGTGGTCGGTGCGTCGGCCCGGCCGGCTCGTCTGGACGGACACGCTGCGTGTCGAGGGCGAGACGTCGGCCGGCGCCGGCTTCGGCGCGGCCAATGCGCTCGCGACCGTCATCGGCGTCTGGGACGAGCCACAGCCGTACTTCGAGCGGGCGCGCCGGCTTCTCGAGGCGGATGGTGTGCGGGTCGGCGTCACTCTGGTGAACGGCGTGATGGTGGCGCGCCTGCTGGGCGAAGCGACCGCGGTACGTCATGCCACCGTCCGCTTCCTCACCGATTTTCGCGGGCGGCGGCTGCCCCGCGTTTGGCATGTTTGATGCAGCTCTTGGACAAAACCGGTGCCGGGCTATAGTCCGGCCGACTGGCACGACGGGCCGACAGGGGGAAACGGTCGATGAATCTGACGCCGCGTGAGAAAGACAAGCTTCTGGTCGCCATGGCGGCGATCGTGGCGCGCCGCCGCCTGGAACGCGGCGTGAAGCTCAACTACCCCGAGGCCGTGGCCCTGATTTCCGATTTCGTCGTCGAAGGGGCGCGCGACGGCCGCTCGGTCGCCGACCTGATGCAGGCCGGTGCCCGCGTCATCAGCCGCGCGCAGGTCATGGAAGGCGTCGCCGACATGTTGGCCGAGATTCAGGTCGAGGCGACGTTCCCCGACGGGACCAAGCTCGTCACCGTCCACGCCCCGATCCGCTGAGGAGAGACGCCATGATCCCGGGTGAAATTTTCGCCGGCAAAGGCGAGCTCGAGCTGAACAAGGGCCGCAATCCGATCACCATCGAGGTCGCCAATACCGGCGACCGTCCGATCCAGGTCGGCAGCCACTACCATTTCTTCGAGACCAACGAGGCGCTGAAGTTCGACCGCAAGCGCGCCAGGGGCATGCGCCTCGATATCGCGGCCGGCACCGCCGTGCGCTTCGAGCCCGGCCAGTCGCGCACCGTGCGGCTGACGCCCTACATGGGCGGCCGCGAGAGCCACGGCTTCCAGGGCAAGGTCGGCGGCAAGCTCGGGCCCGTGGCGAAGGTCGGCCCCTCGAACGAGGGCCCGACGCGCATCTCACGCTCGGCCTACGTGCACATGTTCGGCCCCACGGTGGGCGACAAGGTGCGGCTCGCCGACACCGACCTCTTCGTCGAGGTCGAGAAGGACCACACGACCTACGGCGAGGAGGTGAAGTTCGGCGGCGGCAAGGTGATCCGCGACGGCATGGGCCAGAGCCAGCGCACGCGCGCGCAGGGCGCAGTCGATACCGTCATCACCAACGCACTGATCGTCGACCATTCGGGCATCGTGAAGGCCGACATCGGTCTCAAGGGCGGGCTGATCGTGGCGATCGGCAAGGCCGGCAATCCCGATGTGCAGCCGGGGGTCGACATCATCATCGGCCCCGGGACCGAAGCGATCGCGGGCGAGGGCAAGATCATCACCGCAGGTGGCATCGATTGCCACATCCACTTCATCGCGCCGCAGCAGATCGACGATGCGCTCTACAGCGGCGTCACTACGATGATGGGCGGCGGTACTGGCCCGGCGCACGGCACGCTTGCGACGACGGTGACGCCCGGTCCCTGGCATCTCGGTCGCATGCTGCAGGCGGCCGAAGGCCTGCCGATGAACCTCGGCTTCTTCGGCAAGGGCAACACCAGCAAGCCCGCCGGCCTCAAGGAGCAGGTCGAGGCCGGCGCCTGCGGCCTCAAGCTGCACGAGGATTGGGGTACCACGCCCGCCGCGATCGACAACTGCCTCTCGGTCGCCGACCGCATGGACGTGCAGGTGGCGATCCACACCGACACGCTGAACGAATCGGGATTCGTGGAGACAACGCGCGCTGCCTTCAGGGGCCGCGCCATCGCCACCTTCCATACCGAGGGTGCGGGCGGCGGCCACGCGCCGGACATCATCCGGTTGTGCGGCGAGAAGAACGTGCTGCCCTCGTCGACCAATCCGACCATGCCCTACACGGTGAACACCGTGGACGAGCATCTCGACATGCTGATGGTCTGCCACCATCTCGACGCCGCGATCCCCGAGGACGTGGCCTTCGCCGAGAGCCGCATCCGCAAGGAGACGATCGCGGCCGAGGATATCCTGCACGACATGGGCGCCTTCTCGATGATGTCGTCGGACAGCCAGGCGATGGGCCGCGTCGGCGAAGTCGTGATCCGCACCTGGCAGACCGCTGACAAGATGAAGAAGCAGCGCGGTCGCTTGAAGGAGGAGACGGGAGACAACGACAATGTCCGCGTGAAGCGCTACGTCGCCAAGTACACGATCAACCCGGCGATCACCCATGGCATCTCCAGGCATGTCGGCTCGGTCGAGGCCGGCAAGCGCGCCGATCTCGTCGTCTGGTCACCGGCCTTCTTCGGCGCCAAGCCCGACATGGTGCTGATCGGCGGGTCGATCGTGGCCGCGCCGATGGGCGATCCCAACGCGTCGATCCCGACGCCGCAGCCGATTCACTACCGGCCGATGTTCGGCGCTTTCGGCCGCAGTCTCGTGGTGAGCCCGGCATTGTTCATGTCGCAGGCTGCGGTCGCCAAGGGCGTGGCCAAGAAGCTGGGCCTTGCCCGGCCGGTGCTGCCTGTGAAGGGCACGCGCAAGATCGGCAAGAAGGACATGGTCCACAACTCGATCTGCCCCAAGATCGAGGTCGATCCCGAGACCTACGAGGTGCGGGCGGACGGCGAGCTGCTGACCTGCGAGCCCGCCGCGTCGCTGCCCTTGGCGCAACGCTACTTCCTGTTCTGACCATGAAGCGCGCCGTCGACGTCGTGCGCGCCGGCCAGTGGCCGGTGGCGGAGCGCACCGACATCGTCACCCTGCTGTTCGACGACCGCTACCGGCGGCGGCTCAGGATGCTGGGCGACGGCGGCCTCGACTTCCTGCTCGATCTGGTCGAGCCTGTCGTGTTGCATGGTGGCGACGGGTTGAGACTCGAAGACGGTGGCTTTGTCGAGGTGAAAGCGGCTGACGAGGATCTCGTCGAGGTGTGCGGCCACGACGCGGCATCCTTCGCGCGGCTCGCCTGGCATCTCGGCAACCGCCATCTGCCGACGCAGATCGAGGGTGATCGCCTCCTGATCCGCAACGACCATGTCATCGTCGACATGCTGAGAGGGCTGGGCGCCCAGGTGCGCGAGGTGCGGGCGCCGTTCGATCCCGAAGGCGGCGCCTATGGACAGCACAATCACGATACCGGCCATCGCCATGGCGAGCTGCATGCCGAGCGCCATGGCTAGCGATCCGCTCTATCGGCTGCTCGCCTGGCTCTCGCCGGCCTACCCGATCGGCGCCTTCAGCTACAGCCACGGCGTCGAGACCGCGGTAGAAGAAGGCCTCGTGAAGGACCATACCTCGCTGGTTGCCTGGCTCGGCAGCGTCCTGCGGCAGGGCACCGGCGCGGTTGACGGGGCGCTGTTCGCCGCGGCCTGGCGCGCGGCCGATGCCGGCGACTGGCCGGCGTTCGACAGGATCGCGGAGCGCGCGGCCGCCTGGCGCGGGACTTCGGAGATGGCGCTGGAGTCGCGCCAGCAGGGCGGCTCGTTCCTTTCCATCACGCGCACGGCGTGGCCGCACGAGGCGCTCGATGCTGCGCACCAGCGCCTGGATGGCGAGCTCGCCTTGCCGGTCGCCGTGGCACTTGCCGCCGCCGCGCACGGCATCGCGCTGGAGCAGGCACTGGCCGGCTATCTCCACGCCTTCTCCGCCAACCTGATCTCGGCCGCGCTGCGTGCCGTGCCGCTCGGCCAGAGCGACGGGCAGATCGCCCTCGCGGCGCTCGAAGGTGCCGTCCACGACACGGCGCGGGCAGCGATCGCCGTCGAGTCGCTCGACGAGGTCGGCACGGCGACGCCGCTGCTCGACTGGTGCTCGCTGCGGCACGAGATACAGTATACGCGGCTGTTTCGCTCATGACCGCGCTGCTTGCCCTGCTGCTCACGATCGGCGTCGGCGCCGTCGCCGTGATCCATGCGATGTGGGGACTTGGAAGCCATTGGCCGGAAGCCGACGAGCGAGCGCTGGCCGTCGCCGTCGTGGGCGACGGACGCCGCCGCATGCCGCCGCCCTGGCAATGTTTCGCGGTGGCGCTCGCGCTCGCGGCGATGGCGTTGTGGCCGTGGTACGCGCTCGGCCGCATTGCCGATTCGGTCGTCCTCGCGGGGACCTACGCCATCGCTGGCATCTTCGTCGCCCGCGGCATCGCGGGCTACAGCGTGCGCTGGCGGTCGCATTTCAAGGAGGAACCGTTTGCGACGCGCAATCGGAAGTATTATTCGCCCTACTGCCTGTTGATCGGCATTGGCTACATCGCCCTGGTGGCGGGAGAACTGGACAAATGAGCACGCGTGGCCCGCTGAGGGTCGGGGTCGGTGGCCCGGTCGGGTCGGGCAAGACGGCCCTGGTCGAGCGCCTGTGCAAGCGCATGCGCGAGGCCTACGACATCGCCGTCGTCACCAACGACATCTACACCAAGGAGGATGCCGAGTTCCTGACGCGCGCCGGTGCGCTGGAACCGGACCGCATCGTCGGCGTCGAGACCGGTGGCTGCCCGCATACGGCGATCCGCGAGGATGCCTCGATCAACCTTGCCGCCGTCTCGGACATCGTGCGCAAATGGCCCGACCTCGAGATCGTGTTTGTCGAATCCGGCGGCGACAACCTTGCCGCGACCTTCTCGCCCGAGCTGGCCGACATCACGATCTACGTGATCGACGTTGCGGCTGGCGAGAAGATCCCGCGCAAGGGCGGCCCGGGCATCACGCGGTCCGACCTGCTGGTGATCAACAAGATAGACCTCGCGCCGCTGGTCGGCGCCAACCTCGAAATCATGGACCGCGATGCCCGCAGGATGCGCGGCCAGCGGCCTTTCCTTTTCTCCAATCTCAAGGAGAATAAGGGCGTGGACGACATCGCGGCCTTCATCGTGCGCCAGGGCGGCCTGCCCGCGCGCTGATCGAGAAAGACAGGAGGAGCCAATGAATCGGACAATCTGCCTCGCAACCCTTCTCCTAGCGGCCGCCGGCCCTGCCTTGGCCCATTCGGGGCACGACTCGTCGGGTTTTGCCCATCCCTTCACCGGCGCTGATCATATGCTGGCGATGGTCGCGGTGGGTCTCTGGGCATCCCTGCTGGCCGTTCGGCGTCCAGCCGCGGCATTGCTGGTTCCGGCCGCCTTTGTCGCAATGATGCTCGTCGGGGCAGCTGCCGCTTTCACGGGCACAAAACTGCCCTTTGTGGAGGCGGGGATTGTTGGCTCGGTTGTGATCCTCGGCGCTCTCGTCACGGCCGCGGTGCGCATGCCGTCGGCTGCGGCGGCGGCCGTTGTCGGGCTTTTTGCAGTGTTCCATGGATATGCCCACGCAATCGAAGCACCGTCGAATGGCACGGGCGTCTATATCTTGGGTTTCGTCGCTGCGACCGCTCTGCTGCATGCCGCCGGCCTCGGACTCGGCTGGGTTGCAAGACACGCCGTCGGCGATCTCGGATTGCGAGCGTTGGGCGGCGCGGTCATGGCCGGCGGTGCGCTGGTGCTGATCGCCAACTAGTCCTTATCCCAAGCGCATCGGCCGGTTTGGCACGATCTTCGCTTTCCTCGATCTCGGCGGGGAGATTCCGTCGAAAATCAAGGAGAGCGGGATGAAGTTGGGAACGATCATGCGGACGGGCCTGGTGGCCGCCGGCCTGCTGGCCGGCGCGGCGACCAGCGCGTTCGCCCAGGGGGCGCCGATCAAGGTCGGCATTCTGCATTCACTGTCCGGCACCATGGCGATCAGCGAGACCACGCTGAAGGACGTCATGCTGATGCTCATCGAGGAGCAGAACAAGAAGGGTGGCGTGCTCGGCCGCAAGCTCGAGGCCGTCGTCGTCGATCCGGCGTCGAACTGGCCGCTGTTCGCGGAGAAGGCGCGCGAGCTCCTCCAGAAGGACAAGGTCGCCGCGGTGTTCGGCTGCTGGACTTCGGTCAGCCGCAAGTCGGTGCTGCCGGTGTTCGAGGAGTTGAACGGCATCCTCTTCTATCCGGTGCAGTACGAGGGCGAGGAGAGCTCGCGCAACGTGTTCTACACCGGCGCCGCGCCGAATCAGCAGGCCATCCCGGCCGTCGACTACCTGATGAAGAACGAGAAGGTGCAACGCTGGGTCCTGGCCGGCACCGACTACGTCTATCCGCGCACGACGAACAAGATCCTCGAGGCCTACCTCAAGGCGAAGGGCGTGAAGCAGGAAGACATCCTGATCAACTACACGCCGTTCGGTCACTCCGACTGGCAGTCGATCGTCGCCAACATCAAGAAGTTCGGCTCGGCCGGCAAGAAGACCGCCGTCGTGTCGACCATCAACGGCGACGCCAATGTTCCGTTCTACAAGGAGCTCGGCAACCAGGGCATCAAGGCCAAGGACATCCCGGTCGTCGCCTTCTCGGTCGGTGAGGAAGAACTCGCCGGCATCGACACCAAGCCGCTGATCGGCCATCTCGCCGCCTGGAACTACTTCCAGTCGGTGAAGAACCCGACCAACGAGGCTTTCATCAAGACCTGGCAGACCTTCACCAAGAATCCGAAGCGGGTGACGAACGATCCGATGGAAGCCCACGTGATCGGCTTCAACATGTGGATCGAAGCGGTGAAGAAGGCCGGCACGACCGACCCCGACGCCGTCATCGACGCCATGATCGGCATCGCGGTGCCCAACCTGACGGGCGGCCTCTCGGCCATGATGCCGAATCACCACATTACCAAGCCGGTGCTGATCGGCGAGATCCAGGGCAACGGCCAGTTCGACGTCGTGTCGTCGACCGCGCTGGTCGTCGGCGACGAGTGGTCCGACTATCTGCCCGACTCGAAGGATCTGATCTCCGATTGGCGCAAGCCGATGAACTGCGGCAACTTCAACGTCGCCACGGGCAAGTGCGGCGGCAAGGGCAAGTAGGCTCTCGCCACCTCAACCCACAGGGGCGGGGCGACTTTCGAGTCGCCCCGTTCTCATCTCCGGGTTAATTCTCGAACCATGCTCCCTTCGCGTCTGCTCGCGGCATTGCTGTCGGCGCTGGCCTCGGCTCTGGTCGCCGGAACGGCCCTGGCCGCCGATCTTCAGGCTCTCGTGACCGACCTCACGACCGGCGGCTTCGGCGATCGCGAGACCGCGATCGGCGCGCTGGCGGCGTCGGGCGATGCGCGTGCCGCGCCGATCCTCGAGGCGCTGGGCGCCGGCCAGCTCTACGTGCGTTCCTCCGACAAGGTCGTCGTCATCGGCAAGCCCGGCGGCAACCAGATCGCTCTCACCGATGCGGTGACCGGCAAGGACGCCGGCAATGTTGCCGAGGGCGCGCTCGAGCGCGTCCGGGTCAATAACCGCCTGCGCGGCGTCATCGAGGCGGCGGTAGGATCGCTCACGCTCATGAGCCCGGACGCGCGGGTGAGGCGGGAGGCGGCCGACTCGCTCTTCAAGCGTCCCGATCCTTCGGCGCTGGGGCCGCTCGACGCGGCCATCGCCGCAGAGAAGGACCAGCGCGTCAAGCAGATGTTCCTCGAGGCACGTGCCGCCGTGGTGCTGGCCTCCGACGCTCCCGCCCAGCGGAAGATCGAGGCGATCGGCGTCGTGCGCGACCGCGGCGATCGCGAGGCGCTCGGCGTCCTGCGCGCCGCGGCGAACAATTCGACCGACGCCGAAGTCAAGGCCGCCGCCGCCGCCGGCGCCGAGGCCGTACGCCAGACGCTGGCCGCCTGGGAGGCGGCACAGAACGTGTGGTACGGCATTTCGCTGGGCTCCGTACTGTTGCTGGCGGCAATCGGGCTTGCCATCACGTTCGGTACGATGGGTGTCATCAATATGGCGCATGGCGAGATGGTGATGCTGGGGGCCTACACGACGTTCGTCGTGCAGGAGGTCATCCGCACCTCTGCGCCGCATCTGTTCGATGCTTCGCTGCTGATCGCTCTGCCGCTCGCCTTTCTGGTCGCCGGCGGCATTGGCATCCTGATCGAACGCGGCATCATCCGCTTTCTCTACGGCCGCCCGCTCGACACGCTGCTCGCCACCTGGGGCCTGTCGCTGGTGCTGCAGCAGGCCGTACGCTCGATTTTCGGCTCGTCCAACCGCGAGGTCGGCGCACCGTCCTGGATGTCGGGCGCCTTTCAGGTCGGCCAGCTCAACATCACCTACGGCCGCCTCTGGATCGTGGTGTTCTCGTTGATCGTCTTTGCTGCCCTGATCCTGCTGCTGCGCAAGACGCCCTTGGGTCTCTACATGCGGGCCGTCACGCAGAACCGACCGATGGCGTCGGCCATGGGCATTCGCACGCCGCGCGTCGATGCGCTGACCTTCGGCCTCGGCTCCGGCATCGCGGGCCTGGCGGGCGTGGCGCTCTCGCAGATCGACAATGTCAGCCCCAACCTTGGACAGGGCTACATCATCGACTCCTTCATGGTCGTGGTGTTCGGTGGCGTCGGCAATCTGTTCGGCACGCTGATCGGCGCGCTGACGCTCGGCGTTGTCAACAAGTTCCTCGAGCCCTATGCAGGCGCGGTGCTGGGCAAGATCCTTGTGCTGGTGTTCATCATCCTGTTCATCCAGCGCCGCCCGCGCGGCCTGTTCGCGCTGAAGGGCCGCTCCGTCGAATGAAAGCCGTCGCATGATCACGCGCTTCCTTGTGCAGGGCATGGACCGCAACCTGCGTCTTTTCGTGGCGCTCGTGCTGGCGATCGGCGTTGTGCTGCCGCTGCTCAACCAGCTTGTGCCGGCCGGCAGCCCGTTCCACGTGCCGGCCTGGGTGCTGCAGCTCATCGGCAAGTATCTCTGCTTCGCGCTGCTCGCGCTGGCGCTCGACCTGGTGTGGGGCTATTGCGGCATCCTCTCGCTAGGCCACGGTGCCTTCTTTGCGTTGGGCGGCTACTGCATGGGCATGTACCTGATGCGCCAGATCGGCAGCCGCGGCGTCTATGGCAATCCGCTGCTGCCCGATTTCATGGTGTTCCTGAACTACAAGGAGCTGCCCTGGTTCTGGCTCGGCTTCGACCAGTTCTGGTTTGCCGCCGTCATGGTCGTGATCGTGCCGAGTGCGCTGGCCTTTGCGCTGGGCTGGTTCGCCTTCAGGAGCCGCGTCACCGGCGTCTATCTCTCGATCATCACCCAGGCGATGACATTCGCCCTCATGCTGGCGTTCTTCCGAAACGACATGGGACTGGGCGGCAACAACGGCATGACCGATTTCAAGGATATCCTCGGCTTCCCGGTACAGGCCGACGGCACGCGCGCCGTGCTTTGCTTCATCTCGGCACTGGCGCTGGCGCTGGGTCTCGCAGCCTCGGCAGCGGTGGTGGGCTCCCGCTTCGGCAAGGCGCTGACCGCGGTGCGCGATGCCGAAAGCCGCATGCGCTTCCTCGGCTATCGTGTCGAAGGTTACAAGCTCTTCGTCTTCGTGCTGTCGGCGGCAATGGCGGGCATCGCGGGCGCGATCTACGTGCCGCAGGTCGGCATCATCAACCCGAGCGAATTCTCGCCGGCCAACTCGATCGAGGCGGTGTTATGGGTGGCCGTCGGTGGCCGTGGCACGCTGATCGGGCCGGTCATCGGCGCCTTCGTCGTCAATTTCGGCAAGACGTGGCTTACCGGCGCGCTGCCGGAGATCTGGCTGTTCGCGCTCGGCGCCTTGTTCATCGTGGTGACGCTGCTGCTGCCGAGAGGCGTGATAGGCTTGTGGGGGCAGCTCAAGGGCCGCTCCGAAGCGCGCAAGGCGAGGGCGCCGGCATGACAGACCAGCGAAGCACCTCCGCGCTCCTCTATCTCAGTGGCGTCACTGTCTCCTTCGACGGCTTCAAGGCGTTGAACAACCTGTCGCTGCTGGTCGAGCCGGGCGAGATGCGGGCCATCATCGGCCCCAACGGCGCCGGCAAGACCACGATGATGGACGTCGTCACGGGCAAGACGCGCCCCGATACGGGCGAAGTGGTGTTCGACGGCAAGGCCGACCTCACCAAGCTCGACGAGGCCGACATCGCCACACTGGGCATCGGCCGCAAGTTCCAGAAGCCGACGGTTTTCGAGAGCCACACGGTGCGCGACAACCTCCTGCTGGCTCTGGCCGGTCTCAGGAACTGGTACAAGCTTCTGCTGGCGGCGCCGACCAAGGCGGAGAACGCTCGACTTGACGAGATCCTGAACATCATCCGCATGACAGAACAGCAGCACATGCCGGCGGCGCGGCTCAGCCACGGCCAGAAGCAGTGGCTGGAGATCGGCATGTTGCTTGCCCAGGACCCGAAGCTGCTGCTGGTCGACGAGCCGGTGGCTGGTATGACCGACGTCGAGACCGAGACGACGGCGCAGGTGCTGCGTGAGATCAACAAGACCCATTCCGTCGTGGTGGTCGAGCACGATATGAGTTTTGTGCGCGCGTTGGGCGTCAAGGTCACGGTGCTGCACGAGGGCTCGATGCTGGCCGAGGGCACACTCGACCAGGTGAGTGCGGATCCGCGCGTCGTCGAAGTCTATCTGGGGCGTTAGGGGATGCTCTCGGTCCAGAACGTCAATCTCTTCTACGGCGCCGCCCAGGCGCTGCGCGGCGTCTCGCTGTCGGCCTCGATCGGCCGGGTGACCTGCCTGCTCGGCCGCAACGGCGTCGGCAAGACCAGCCTGCTGCGCGCCATCTGCGGACTGCAGTCGATCGCCTCGGGCTCGATCGCGCTCGACGGCCATGACGTCTCCAAGCTGCCACCCTACGAGCGGGCGCGCCGCGGCGTGGCGCTGGTGCCGCAGGGCCGTGAGATCTTCCCGCTGCTGACGGTGAAGGAGAACCTCGAGACCGGCTTCGCACCGGTCGGCCGCGACCGAAGGAAGGTGCCGGACGAGGTGTTCGAGCTCTTTCCGGTGCTGCAGTCGATGCTGAGGCGCCGTGGCGGCGATCTCTCCGGCGGCCAGCAGCAGCAGCTCGCGATCGGCCGCGCGCTCACCATGCGACCCAAGCTCCTGGTCCTTGACGAGCCGACCGAAGGCATCCAGCCCTCGGTCATCAAGGACATCGGCCGCGCCATTACCTTCCTGCGCCAGAGAGGCGACATGGCGATCCTGCTGGTCGAGCAGTATCTCGACTTCGCCCACGAACTCGCCGACGATTTCGCGGTCATGGACCGCGGCGAGGTCGTGATGTCCGGTACCCGCGAGACATTCGACGCGGAAGCCGTGCGTCGTCACATGACGGTCTAGGAAATCCGCTGGGTGGTCTAGGGAGTGGCCGGCCGCTCGCTGTCGAAACGACCTTAGGCAAGACAACCTTAATAGAAAGGAAACAGTCTGGCAACGCAAGACGCGATGCCATAGACGAGTTCCCCTTCGCGGCAGGAAAGGGGATCGACATGATTGCGTGCGGACTGGATTTCGGGACTTCGAACTCCGCGATCGGCGTTGCGCGTGCCGGCACGGCCACGCTTGCCCCGGTCGAAGCGGGCAACACGCTCCTGCCGAGTGCGGTGTTCTTCGATTTCGAGACCAGAGACCGGATTCTGTTCGGCAACGAGGCCGTCGTGGCCTATGTCGAGCAGACCGAGGGCCGGTTGATGCGTGCGCTCAAGTCGATCCTGGGCTCATCCCTGATCGATGAGCGGACCAGCGTTGGCGGCCGCAAGGTGTCGCTCTCGACGGTCGTCGAGGTTTTCGTGCGGCACATGACGCGGCAGGCCGAGGCTTTCGCCGGACAGGAGATCACGACGGCCGTACTCGGGCGGCCGGTGCGCTTCGACGACGACGATCGTGCGGACGCACGAGCGCAGGACGTGCTCGAGGCGGTCGCCCGGCGGGCGGGATTTCGCGACATCGCATTCGTGTACGAGCCCATCGCGGCGGCGCACGAGTATGAGAGGACCGTGATGCGCGAGGAACTGGTGTTGATCGCCGATATCGGCGGCGGCACCAGCGATTTCTCAGTGATTCGGGTCGGTCCACGACGTCGCGGGCGGGCCGAGCGCGGGGCGGATGTGCTGGCCAATGCTGGCGTGCGGCTGGGCGGTACCGACCTCGATGCCACGCTCAGCCTCGCGACCGTGATGCCGCACCTCGGACTCGGCTCGCAGCTCGTCGAGAAGGATCTGCCGATGCCGCTGGCGCCCTACCGCGAGCTCACCACCTGGGCGACGATCAACTTCGCCTACACGCAGAAGAATGAACGGGAGCTCGGCGAATTGGTCCTGCTCGCGCGCGAACCCGAAAAGGTAGGCCTTCTCTTGGCCCTGGTTCGCCGGCGCCTCGGCCACCGGCTGGCCCTGGCCGTCGAGGAAGCGAAGATCGCACTGAGTGTCGGGGAGCGGGCGATCATGCCGCTCGATTTTCTCGAGGCGGGCCTCGCCGTGGCCGCGACGCGTCCGGCGTTCGATTGCGCCATCGCGGCAGGCCTGGCGCGATTGCGCAAGTCGGCTGCCGATTGCATTGCGACGGCCGGTGTGAGAGCAGACGCTATCGAGACGATCTTCCTCACGGGCGGCACGAGCCGCGTACCGGCCGTGCGCGCGGCGATCGGGCGGGCGGCACCTTCGGCTCGCCTCGCCGGCGGTTCGGATCTGCTGTCGGTTGCGCTGGGATTGACCCAGATCGCCGGACAGGCGGCCTGATGGCAGGGGACTACACGGCCGTCTGCGCGCCGCGCACGAGCCGGCCCGGCCGCTCCCCGGTAAGCTCGTCGTTTCGCATCGTCTCGACACCCGACACGAAAGTGTGCCGGTACCCTGAAGCGCGCTGGATCAGGCGGCGGCCGCCGGCCGGCAGGTCGTAGACGACCTCGGGACGCCTGAGCGCCAGATTGTCGAAATCGACCACGTTGATGTCGGCCTTGTGGCCGGGTGCCAGCAGGCCGCGATCGAGCAGGCCATAGGCTTCGGCGGTGCCGCGAGTCTGCTTGGCGATCAGGAACTCGAGCCCGAGTTTCGGTCCACGCGTGCGATCACGACCCCACAAGGTCAATAACGAGGTGGGCGAGGACGCGTCGCAGATCACGCCGACATGAGCGCCGCCGTCGGCCACGCCCAGCACGGTAGCGGGATCGATGATCATTTCTCGCACCACGTCGAGGCTGCCGTAGGCGTAATTCTCGAACGGCAGCATCAGAAGACCCTTGCCGTCGCGGACCATCATCGCCTCGAGCGCGACGGTCTGCGGCGTGCGACCCGTGCGTTCGGCGATCGCAGCGATGGAGTCCTTCGCGTCGGGCTCGTAGTCGGGCCGCTCGCCGATCGGGAACATCTTGTGGAAAGCTTCGGCCATGAAGGCCCGCGGTCCACCGCCCGCCGGCTCCTCGACCAGGCGCCGGCGCAGATCGGCGTCTGCGGCCAGCCGCCGGTAGCGGTCTTCCGGCGGGAGCCTGCGCATCTCGAGCCAGGCAGGATGCGCTGCGAAGGGATGCGCCGTCGTCTCGAGGCCCATGATGACGCCGATGGGACGCGAACCGACCTGCGCGTTGGCCATGCGACCGGCGCGGCGCACGCCGTGGATCTGGTCGAGCGTCTCGCGCCACAGCCTGGGCCGGGCATCGACTTGCACCAGCAGGCAGGAGAGCGGCCGGCCGGCGAGCCTGGCGGCGGCATCCAGCGCCTCGAACTCGCCCGGTCCGAAGTCCGAATTGACCTGCAGCACACCGCTGCCGGCGCGCTTCATGCCCTCGGCGATGCCCAGCAGCTCGGCTTCGCGGGCGGACAGCGAGGGCGTGAAGCGGCCGTCTTTCGCCTTGTGCTTGGTGGTGCGCGAGGTCGTGAAGCCCATGGCACCGGCGCGCAACGCCTCCTCGGTGAGGCGCGCCATCTCTTCGATTTCGCGTTCGCTCGGCACTTCTTCATGGTCGGCGCCTCGTTCGCCCATCACGTAGAAGCGCAGCGCGCCGTGCGGCAGCTGAGCGGCGACGTCGACGGCGCGCTTCATCGACGCGAGCGCATCGAGATACTGCGGGAAGGACTCCCAGTCGAAGCGGACGCCTTCGCTCAGCACCGTGCCGGGAATGTCCTCGACGCCCTCCATCAGGTTGATGAGATAGCCCGAGGCGCCGGGCCGCACCGGCGCGAAGCCGACGCCACAATTGCCGAACACCGTCGTGGTCACGCCATGCCACGACGAGGGCGTGACGAACGGATCCCACGTCGCCTGTCCGTCGTAGTGGGTGTGGATGTCGACGAAGCCAGGCGCCACGACGAGTCCGCCTGCGTCGATCTCGCGTTTCGCCGGCCCCAGCCCGGAGCCGACGGCGGCGATGCGGCCGCCCTGCACTGCAACATCGGCGATCCGGCGCGGTGCGCCGGAGCCGTCGATCACGGTTCCGTTTCGGATGACGAGGTCAAGCATGCCGGAAGGATAGGCCCGGCCAGGTGGTCCGGTCTATGTTCGGCCGTTCCGCCTGGAAAATTCAGAGGGGAGTCGAGCTTGTCCAAGCCGCTGCTGTTCACACCCTTCAAGATGCGCGGCGTCGTCGCGCCCAATCGTGCCGTCGTCTCTCCCATGGTCCAGTACCGCGCCACGGACGGCATGGTGAACGACTACCATCTGGTCCATCTCGGCAAATTCGCGTTGGGCAAGTTCGGCATCGTCTTCACCGAGAATTGTGCCATCGAGCCTCGCGGGCGCGTGACGCAGGGCGACCTCGGCCTGTGGGACGACAGCCAGATCGAAAGCCACCGGCGCCTGACGCGATTCCTGAAGCAGGAGGGCTCACTGGCGGCGACGCAGATCACCCATTCCGGTCGCAAGGGCAGCACGGCCCGCTCGTTCGACAAGCCGGGCGAGCTCGGGCCGAAGGAGGCCGGTTGGCAGCGCTGGCAGGTGGTCGGCCCGACGGAAGCGTCGGCGGGCGAACCCTATGCGCTGAACCCAAGGCAGCTGTCGGCGGCGGAGATCGAGGACATCGTGAAGAAATTCGGCGAGGCCGCACGCCGCGCCGACGCGGCAGGCTACGACATCGTCGAGATCCACGGCGCGCACGGCTATCTGCTGGCGCAGTTCCTGTCGCCGATCAGCAACACCCGCAACGACCAGTACGGCGGCGACCGTGCCGGCCGTATGCGCTTCCCGCTGGCTGCGGCCCGGGCGGTGCGCACCAACTGGCCCGAGCACAAGCCGATGTTCATCCGTGTCTCGGCCGTCGACGGGGCGGGCGGCTGGGATGTCGAGGACACGATCGCCTATGCGAGCGAGCTGAAGGTGATCGGCATCGACGTGATCGACACTTCCTCGGGCGGCCTCACCGGCCTCTCGACGGCGCTGCCGGTGAAGCGCTCGCTGGGCTTCCAGGTGCCGTTCGCGGCGGCAGTGAAGCGGGGCGCCGGGATCCCGACCATGGCGGTCGGCCTGATCCTCGACGGGCCGCAGGCCGAGGCGATCCTGCAGGCGGGCGACGCCGACCTGATCGCGATCGGCCGGCAGGCCCTCTACGACCCGTTCTGGGCGCTGCATGCGGCGCAGGAGCTGGGCTGCGACAGCGACTTCGACATGTGGACGCCGGAATACGGCTGGTGGCTGGAGAAACGGAAGAACAATCTGCCGAAATAACAAGACAAGGCACGGGAAACGCACATGACTGGCATTCTTGCCGGCCTTCGCATCGTCGAGGGCTCGGCCTTCATCGCCGCGCCGCTGGGTGGCATGACGCTGGCCCAGCTGGGCGCCGACGTGATCCGTTTCGACGACATCAACGGCGGCCTCGACAGCGACCGCTGGCCGGTCACGAAGGACGGCCGCTCGATCTACTGGGCCGGCCTCAACAAGGGCAAGCGCTCGATCGCCGTCGACCTGCGTCACCCCAGGGGCCGCGAACTGCTCGCGGCGCTGATTGCCGCGCCGGGGGAGGGTGCGGGCATCTTCACCACCAACATGCCGGCGCGTGGCTGGCTTGCCTACGAGGAGCTGGCGAAGAAGCGCGCCGATCTGATCGCCCTCAACATCGTGGGCGCGCGCGACGGCTCCGCCCATGTCGACTACACGGTGAACGCCCTCACCGGCTTCCCGATGGTGACGGGGCCCGCGGGCCACGAAGGCCCGGTGAACGCCGTGGCGCCACCCTGGGATCTTGCGACCGCCTATGCCGGCGCCATGGCGATCCTCGCGGCGGAACGTCATCGCCGCCTGACCGGGCGGGGCCAGCGGATCGTGCTGCCGCTGCAGGACATGGCGCTCGCCGCCACCTCGGCGCTGGGCTACATCGGCGAGGCGGTGGTGAACGGGGTCGATCGACCGCGCTTCGGCAACGAGATCTTCGGCACCTTCGGCCGCGATTTCCGCACGAAGGATGGCCGCCACGTGATGATCTGCATCTTCTCCGACCGCCACGTTGATGCGCTGGCCGCCGCCGGCGGCTTCGCCGACGCCTTCCGCAGGATCGAGGCCGAGACCGGCCACGACCTCAAGAGCGACGCCGGCCGCTGGCACGCGCGCGAGCACCTCTGCGCCGTGATCGAACCCTGGGTCGCAGCGCACACGGCGGACGAAGTGGGCGCGGCGTTGAGAAAGGCCGGCGCACTGTGGGCGCCCTACCAGACGTTCCGTGAGCTGGCGGCCGACAGGGCCAACGTCCTCGACAACCCGATGTTCACGGTGCTCGACCAGCCCGGCATCGGCCGCTATCCGGTCGCCGCCTCACCGCTGCAGTTCGGCGCCGTGCCGCGGCAGGCGCCGAAGACGGCACCGGTGCTGGGCCAGCATACGGACGAGATCCTTTCGGGTATCCTCGGCCTGCCGGGCCATGAGATCGCCCGCTTGCACGACGAGAAGGTGGTGGGTGGCCCCGGATAGAATCCTGATCGCCGGCGGCGGCATCGGCGGCCTCGCCGCCGCGCTGGCGCTCGCCCAGAAGAACGTGCCGTCTTTGGTGCTGGAGAAGGCCTCGCGGCTGGGCGAGATCGGCGCCGGCATCCAGCTCGGACCCAACGCCTTCCATTGCTTCGATCGGCTGGGCGTCGGCGAGGCGGCGCGCGGCATGGCCGTCTACATCGAGTCGCTGCGCCTCATGGATGCGCTGGCCGATGGCGAGATCTGCCACATCGACCTCGGCGAGACATTCCGCGCCCGCTTCGGCAATCCCTACGGCGTCGTCCATCGCGGCGACCTGCACGGCGTGCTGCTCAAGGGCTGCCGGGACCATCCGCTGATCGATCTGCGTACCAGCGCCGAGGTCGTGGACTACGACCAGGACGGCGCGGGCGTCACGGCCAGGCTCGGCAATGGCGAGACGGTGAGGGGCCGCGCGCTGGTCGGCGCCGATGGTCTGTGGTCGCATGTCCGCACCCGGGTGGCGAACGACGGCCCGCCGCGCGTCTCGGGCCACACGACCTACCGCTCGGTAATCCCCACCGAGGCGATGCCCGAGGAGCTGCGCTGGAACGCCGCCACCCTGTGGGCCGGGCCGAAGTGCCACATCGTCCACTACCCGCTGTCGGACTGGAAGGTCTTCAACCTCGTCGTCACCTACCACAATCACGCGCCCGAGCCGGTCGCCGGCAAGCCGGTGCCGGTCGAGGAGGTGCAGCGCGGCTTCACGCACATCTGCGCGCGGGCGCAGACCATCATCCGCCACGGCCGCGACTGGCACATGTGGGTGCTGTGCGACCGCGAGCCGATCGACAGGTGGGTCGACGGCAGGGTCGCGCTGCTGGGCGACGCCGCCCATCCCATGCTGCAGTACATGGCCCAGGGCGCCTGCATGGCGATGGAGGATGCGGTGTGTCTTGCCGACTCGATCGCCCGCACCGACTCCCTCGACTCCGGTCTCGCGACCTACCGCGACCGTCGCGTGCTGCGCACCGCGCGCGTGCAGCTCATGTCGCGCGCCATGGGCGACCACGTCTATCACCCCGCCGGTCCGCACGCGGCGCTGCGCAACACCCTGATGGGCGCCAGGAGTCAGGAACAGTGGCTCGATACGCTGCAATGGATCTACGGCGGCAACGGGCTGGACTGATCCATCCCCCTGATTTGGCGGTCTTTTTGGCCAATCTTGAACAGACTGGTTGAATAGACTAGTTTGTTCGGACAGGAGAAGATGAGATGGCGACTGTCGGAGCCTTCGAGGCCAAGACCAAATTCTCCGCCCTTCTGGAGCGGGCGGAGCGCGGCGAGCAGATCGTGATCACGCGGCGGGGCAAGCCGGTCGCGCGGCTGGTCAGGATCGAGCAGCCCGAGCGCGAAGACGGCAGGGAGCTCGTTGCGCGGTTCAAGGCCGCCCGTGCGAACGCCACGCTGGGCGGCCTGTCGTGGAAGGACCTGCGCGACGAGGGGCGAAAGTACTGACGATGCTGGTTGTTGACGCCTCCGTTGCCTTGGCCTGGTGCTTCAGGGACGAAGCGACCGAGGCAACCGACGACATCGTCGTCCGCGTGCGCGGCGAGGGCGGCATCGTCCCCTCCCACTGGATGCTGGAGGTCGTGAATGCCCTGCTTGTCGCCGAGCGGCGCGGGCGCATCGCGGCGTCGGGCATCTCCAGCCACATCGGCACGATCGAGGCCCTTGCCGTCGATGTCGACCTCGAGACCGACCGTCGCGCAGGACACGAGAGCCTTGCCCTCGCGCGCGCCGAGCGCCTCACGCTCTACGATGCGGCCTATCTCGAGCTGGCGATGCGCCGGGGCGCCATCCTTGCTACGCTGGACGTCGATCTGGCGGCGGCGGCGAGGCGCGTCGGCGTACCGCTTGCGCTCTGACGTGCGGGGGAGACAACCAGCATGCGCCACGTTTTCTTCGTCCTCGCCCTGCTGTGCAGCGCGCTGAGCGCGGGGCTGTTCTATTCGTTCTCGACCGTCGTCATGCCCGGCCTCGAGCTCGGCGGCGCGGCGTCCGCCATCCATGCCATGCAGGGCATGAACACCGTGGTGCGCAACCCGATCTTCGCCGCCGTGTTCTTCGGCACGCTGGTGCTGCCGCTCCTGGCGGCGCTCGGGGCGCGCTCGGCGGGCCATCGCGCCGCCGCGCGGCTCGCCTTCCTGGCGGCGCTGATCCATGCCGGCGCTGTGATCGGCGTCACCCTGCAGGTCAACGTGCCGCTCAATGAGACCCTGGCCACGGTCGCCGCCAACGATCCCAACGCCGCCAACTTCTGGAAGGATTTCGCCGTCCCCTGGACGATGTGGAACCACGTGCGCACCGGCGGCGCGATCGCGACTTTCCTCTGCCTGCTCGCGTCCTGGGCGGCCGACTTCACGGCGGTCAACCGCCGCCACTTTCACGGCGCGCTGCGCTGAACCGAACGTCATGATCCGGGCGCTCGTCCTGCTCCTCGCCGTGCTGGCGCTTGCCGGCTGCAAGTCGATGCCGGGCTGGAACGGCGAGTACTCGACGCCCGCCCGCGGCGGCTGGGACAATTTCCGCGCCTGACGGCGGCGCCCATTCCGGCCTGATATGCAGGCGACAATTGCAAACATGCGCCGACCGCGTCTTGATTTGCACCGGACGTGCATGTTCCCCTGAGCGGAAGGAAAGCAGGGGGAGCCGCCGATGAGCGTTCCGTCCCGGTGCATGCTGACGCTTCGACAGATCTGGTGGGCCGCGACCGATCTCGCCGCCCTCGCCTGGGCCTGCCGCGCGCCCTTCGCCGCCGTCGCCATCGGCGGCCTGCTCATCGCCCTGGCCGACCAGGCGCGCGACATCGTGATCGGCACCGCGTCGTTCGCCGATGGCGGACTGCCGATCCCGCTCGCCGTGCTGCTGTGGGCGACCGCGTCCTGGTACTGGGCGCGCATCACGCTCGAGTTCCTCGACGGCGAGGCGCTGCGCTGGCGGCCGCCGCAGGACCCCGAGGTGGTCGCCTGGGGCTGGCCGGCCGGCTGGCACCGCTTCTGGAGCAACCAGCTTCCCCGGCTGATCGGCGCGGCCGCGATCTTCTCCGTGAGCTACGCCTTCTGGCGCGCCTGGAAGATCTACGCGCTCTACGGCGATACCGCGCCGGGCGAGGGCTTCCGCTGGCGCGCCGCGGCCTATCTGGCCGCTGCGATCCTCTTCTACGTCGTCGTCGCCTGGCGCCGCGAGCTGATGGCGTGGCTTGTCGGCGCGATGAAGGGCGATCCGGCGCAGAGCAGCTTCGTGCCGCAGCGCCAGGCGCTGCAGAAGTTCACCGACCTGCCGCGCGGCGCCCAGGCGCTGCTCTATCTCTCCGTCCTCGCCTCGCCGGTCTTCTTCTTCCTGTTCGCGCTGGCGCCGATCGGGACCAGCGACGCGATGGGCAGCGCGGTGGCGATCGTGCTGTTCGGGCTGGCGCTCGCCGTCTCGCTGCCGAGCTTCCTCGCCATCTGGTCGATCCGCACCAAGTTCCCGTTCTTCGGCATCGCCTGCCTCGCCTTCCTGTTCATGCCGTCGTGGTTCGGCGACAACCACGACGTCAGGACCTGCCGCGATCTCGAGAAGCAATCCGGCGCCTGCGTCGCCGCCGACCACGCCAGGAGACCCTTCGTGCGCGACGTTTACACGAAGTGGCACGAGGCCAACGCCAGGATCACCAAGCCGATCGAGGCACCGGCCAATGGGCCTGTCGGAGCCACGCCCGCGTCCGTCGCCGTGCCGCCCATGGTCTTCGTGGCGAGCGCCGGCGGGGCGAGCCGCGCCGCCTTCTTCACCAGCCAGGTGCTGGGCGAGATCGCCAAGCGCGAGCCGCAGTTCGGCGAACGCCTGTTCCTGATGAGCGGCGTGTCGGGCGGGTCGCTGGGCGCCACCGTGTTCCGCTCGCTGGTCGAGGCTGACCGGCGGACGACCCCCGACCGGGCGGGCTCGCTGTTGCTGACGCAGGCGCCAGACGACGCCAAGCGGTTCATCGACAGCGATTTCCTGGCGCCGGCGCTCGGCGTCGGCTTCTACGTCGACGGGCCCTACAGCCCGTTCTCCTTCCTGAGCGGGTGGTGGGCGCCGTACGACCGCGCGGTGGCGCTGGAGAAGGCGTGGGAGGCGGCCTGGCTCAGGAGCGGCGTGAAGCAGGGCGACCCGAAATTCGCCTGGTCCGACGGGCTCGTGCGCACCTTCACCCGGGACGCCGATCGCCCCTGGCCGATCCTGGCGCTGAACGGCACCTCGGTCGAGAAGGGCAAGCGCATCGTCACCTCCAACGTGCGCTTCTGGACCGGCACCGCGGCCAATCCGCTCAACATCTCGGGCGGCATCAACCGCTACGACGGGCTCGACATCCTCGAAGCCGACATCCCGATCAGCACCGCCGTCACCATGAGCGCACGCTTTCCCGTCATCTCGCCGGCCGGCGGCATGCGCGACGGCAAGGGGAACCTCGTCACGCGCGTCATCGATGGCGGCCTGTTCGAGAATTTCGGCGCCGTGCTGGCCGACGAATCGATCCGCTATCTCGTCGAGCGCATCAAGGAGGCGCAGAACGGCGAGAGGCCGGCGGTGCCGCTGGCCATCCTGATCTCGAGCGATCCCTCGCTCGACCGCATCGATCTGCGGCCCGGCCCGCCCAAGAAGGGCGTGCAGCCCGACTGCCCGCCGGTCGCCGCCACGTCGGTGCCACAACCGGTGCCGCATCCCGGCAACGGCTGGGAGGAATGTCCCGTCGCGGCCGCGTCCTACGCCACCTTGCTGGTCGATCCGGTGCGGGCGCTCTACGACGGCCGCGTCGCGCGCGGCGAGCTGGCGGCGACGGCGCTGCGCGACCGCGTCGAGGGCACGCGCATCATGATCCGCGACCGGCTGACCGACAAATTCGGCGGCGGCACCGGCCGCACCGTCAAGCGGGAGATCCTCGACCTGGTGCAGGCCCGCATCGGCCTCGACGACCACACCGACTTCTTCCACTTCCGCCAGTGCCGCGTGCCCGGCGCCAAGAGCCCGACCATGAGCTGGCACGATTCGGAGGATGCGTGGGCGGCGATGCGCAGCATGCTCGGCCTCTATCCCGCCGCCGACGGCATCGTCCACGATCCCTGCGGCAACAAGGTGGAGTTCTTCCGCCTCTGTGTGCGCTTGGCGCGCCTGTCCGGCCGCGTCGACGACGACGAGGCCGGCACCAGATGGTGCAAGGAGGAGGCCGGCTGGCCGGTGCCTGTCGGCTGGACCTGCGACCCCGTCCCCAACCACCCGCGCCCGTTCTGCCGCTACCGGCCGTAGGCCTCGTCATGCTCTTCCGGACCGCGCGCGTCCCGCGCGCTCATGAGCGCGCGGGACGCGCGCGGTCCGGAAAATGAAGAAAGCAGCTACTCCACGAACGCCTTCTCGACCACGAACTCGCCGGGCACCGTCGTGCTGCCCTCAGAGAGCCCGGCGCCTTCGAGGATGACGCGCAGGTCGGCGAGCATCTGCACGCTGCCGCACAGCATGAAGCGGTCGGTCTCGCGGCTGAGCGGCGGCAGGCCGACGTCGCGCGCGAGCTGGCCGTTTTCCAGCAGATGCGTGATGCGGCCGCGATACTTGAACGGCTCGCGCGTCACCGTCGGGTAGTAGACCAGCTTGTCGCGCACCAGGTCGCCCAGGATCTCGTCGGCCGGCAGCTCGTCGGCCAGCCGGGAGCGGTACGCGAGGTCGCGCACGTGGCGGCAGCCGTGGACCAGCACGACCTTCTCGAAGCGCTCGTAGACCTCGGGGTCGCGCACCAGCGAGAGGAACGGCGCCAGCCCGGTGCCGGTGCCCAGCAGGAAGAGGTTGCGGCCGGGCGTCAGGCTGTCGAGCAGCAGCGTGCCCGTGGCCTTGGCGCCGACCAGCACCGGATCGCCCGGCGCCAGGTCCTTCAGCCGCGAGGTCAGCTTGCCGTCCGGCACCTTGATGGAGAAGAACTCCAGCTCCTCGTCGTAGTGGGCGCTGGCGATCGAGTAGGCGCGCAGCAGCGGCTTTCCCTCGACGCGGAGGCCGATCATCGTGAACTGGCCGCTCTCGAAACGAAAACCCTTGTCGCGGGTGGTCCGGAAGCTGAACAACTCGTCGGTCCAGTGATGCACCGACAGCACGGTCTCGTTTCTCAACGCGCTCACGCCAACGCTCCTACGCAAGGGGACACGTCCGGCTGCCGAGGGCGGCCGGGCGAGGGGATATAGTGCAGTGCAGCAGGAAAGATCACATATGCGACTAAGTCGCAATAGCAATAATATCCTGCCGTCGAGCCGCCCGGCAGAAGGACCTTTCCTCAGCGGCCCTTGTCGGCGACGTATTTCCTCAGGACGGCGTTGATGGCCGTCTGGTAGCCGCGCCCGCGGCGGCGCGACTTGAACCAGGCGACGACGTCGGCATCGAGCCGGATCGTCACCGGCTGCTTCACCGGGCGATAGAGCGCGCCGTGACGGGCCAGGCGCCAGTTCGCGGCCGGCGCCTCCGGGATGTCCGACGTATCGATCGCCGCGTCGGGCAGAACGGCCAGCTTCGCGAGCTGGCGCTTCTCCGCCGGACTAAGAGGCTTCGGCCTCGTAGCGCCGGCGCTCGTGCGGCGTTGCTTTGCGCGCACCGATGATCCTCGCAAGATTGATCTCCTCGCCTCTCGGCCAACTATGAACCACCACGAGCACGGTCACGTTGCCGACCATGCCGATCGCATGCCAACGCTGCTCGCCATCGACGACCCGGTCGGGGACGATCACGTGCAGCGGGTCGTCCCAGACACGACAGGCGAGCTCGAAGGAGACGCCGTGCTTGGCGAGATTGCTGCGTGCCTTTGCAGGGTCCCATTCGAACTGCAAGAATGCCTCGCATCTGTACAGCAATGTATGTACAAAGGAAGTGAAGTGCAAGAGGCCAACCGTGACCCATGTCGCCCGGCGCAACCCCGCCCGCTGCCCCACCCATCCCGGCGCACTGCTGCGCAAGGACGTGATCCCGGCAACCGGCCGGACCAAGTCGGAGATCGCCAGCCTGCTCGGCATCTCGCGCCGGCACCTCTACGACATCCTGGGCGAGCGCAAGCCGGTGTCGCCGTCCGTCGCGGTACGCCTCGGCAAGCTGTTCGGCGATGGCGCCGGCGTGTGGACGCGCATGCAGGCGGCCTACGATACCTGGCAGGCCGAGCAGGAGGAGGACGTGAGCGGTATCCCTACGATTCGGACAAAGATGGCCTGAAGTAATGTCAGCGGCGCAGGCAGACGGCGCCAGCCAAGTGCCCTACATCGCGTCCATGAGAGAACCCTCTCCGTTTTCCAGCTGGCGGATATCAATGATTGCGGGCGTGGCGCGACGCCGAACCACCTCACCGGTGCCGAATTTGAAAGACCTCTTACGATTTGCGGCAGAGGCAACAGTGAAGACCGAGGATCGCTTGCACGTTGTGCGTGTAATTGCCTACAATGGTCGCCGTTCCGGACAAATACCCAGCTTACCTTTCAGCCTGCGCTAAGTTGGATACGCATAATCTACAACGCCGACTCCAAAGCCATTTTACCGATGGCTTGGTCGTAATCATTGGTTCAGGCCTCTCCTGTGCGGAGGGGCTTCCAAGCATGACCGATCTTGCGACCCACTTGGAGACTGAGATTGCTCCAAGACTGATCGGTGACCTAACTGCAGAATGGGCGAAACTCCTTCCAGTCATTAAGTCAGAAGGACTTGAAGCGGCGATGCTCAAACTCGCTCCTTCGGCTGAGCTTCAGAGCATCGTTGCATTGCTGACTGCAGAGTTAGTGCGGGGCAGAGAAACAAAGGTAGTTGGAGAAGTATTCTCGGGCAAGAGAGTCCTGCGGCTGACAAAGCTTCTCTCTCATCTTCTCAAACCCCAGCGCGGCGTCCCCATAGTTACGACAAACTATGATCGTCTTGTCGAGGTCGCATGCGCTGAAGCTGGCCTTGGTGTCGATACGATGTTTGTCGGTGCCCTTGTCGGTCGTCTCAACGAAAAGGAAAGCCGTCTCAGTTTCTGCCGTGATGCGCGCTTGAACGGCAGGCAGCCCCAGCTCCTCTATCGGGAACGTGCGCTCATCTACAAACCTCACGGTAGCCTTGATTGGCATTTGAGAGGCGACAAACCTGTTCGCTATGAGGGGGCACTTCCAGCAACGCCGCTAATAATAACTCCTGGCCTGAATAAGTTTCGCGGCGGCTACGATAGCCCTTTTGATTTGCATCGTGACCGAGCCAATGCGGCAATAGATCGTGCCAGCAGATTCCTCATTGTCGGCTACGGCTTTAATGATGATCATCTGGAAACGCACTTGGGGCCGATGATACGGGGAGGGAAGCCGACACTGCTTCTGACGCGCTCGCTCTCTCCAAATGCGCTTTCCTTGGTGCGCGGCAATGACAATGTACTTGCTCTTGAACATACAACTGATGGTGGTCAAGACTCCACTCGTGTGCACTCGGGGAATAGCGAGGTCGTCCTTTCGGGTTCGTATATGTGGGATGTTGATGGCCTGATTTCGGAGGCCCTTCAGCCATGACAGTAGATCAAAATGTGCTTGCTTTCAGCGAGGCCGATCTCTTAGGGCGAGTTGTTTCCGTAGACACTGGCCGCGTTTCGGTTGGCGTCTCGAACTCTACGCTCCTAACTCGCATCGGTGTTGGTTGTCTCATCGCCACTCGCGGTACGACCGAACATGAGTATCTGATATCGATCACAGAGAAAGTTACGCGCACACTTGGCGAGCAGATGCAGGAGGTTGTTGACGAAGAGGAGATGGAAATTGTGCCCTCTCCGTCGGACCTCTTGCGTAGTGTTTTGGTCGGCACCTTTCGTACTGTCGATGGAGCTAAGCGAAACACGTTCAAGAGAGGGGCCGATAGCTTTCCACAGATTGATCGGGAGTGTTATGTCGTTGAAGGCAAGAATCTGCAGCGGTTCATGGGGATTCTTGGTGCCGGTCTTGAAGAGCCGGAGCGGCTAAAGCTAGGCAGATTCGTTGCCGATCAAACAGCCGACGCAATAGCTAGTGGCGACAAGTTCTTTCAGCGACATGCTGCGATCTTGGGTAGTACTGGTTCGGGCAAGAGTTGGGCTGTCGCGTTGATCTTGGAAAGAGCGTCAAAGCTGAAGTTTCCAAACATCATTGTCTTCGACTTGCATGGTGAGTACGAACCTTTGGCTGCAGCTAAACCTAAAGGCTTTGCCACTCGGTTCCGAATTGCTGGCCCAGGCGACCTCGATAAGCCTACTCCGAACACCTTGTTTCTGCCGTACTGGCTGTTGAACAGAGATGAGATGCTGTCGATGATTCTAGATCGAAGTGATCAGAATGCACCAAATCAGGCATCTCGTTTTACTTTGCATGTTCGCAACTTGAAAAAGCAGACATTGGAGGCTGCGGCTAAGAAGGACGTTCAGCGAACATTTACAGTGGATTCGCCGATCCCTTATAGCATCGGCGAGCTTGTCCAATTGCTGAACACAGACAATACCGCTAAGGGGCAAGGGCAGAAGGGGCAGCCTGTCAAAGGGGAGTGGGAGGATCGTCTCACCCGCTTTATTGCTCGACTGGAAGCTAAATTGGATGATCGGCGGTATGGTTTTATGTTCATACCACCGAAAGAAGCTAATGACTACGGATGGCTCTCGCAGCAGGTCACAAGGCTGCTAGACTCGTCTAACGGGAATGGCGTCAAGATAGTTGATTTCTCAGAAGTGCCTGCGGATGTCTTGCCAGTTGTTACCGGCACTCTTGCTCGTCTCTTGTACGATGTGCAGTTCTGGCTAGCTCCAGAGAAGCGAACGCCAGTAACCCTACTTTGTGACGAAGCCCATTTGTACTTGCCTGTTCGAGACGACGCTGATGCTGTCGAACGGCAAGCGTTGCGTTCTTTTGAGCGAATTGCGAAGGAGGGGAGGAAGTACGGCTTCTCACTTGTAGTTGTGAGCCAAAGGCCATCTGATGTTAGTCGGACAATACTGAGTCAATGTAACAACTTTCTCGCTCTGAGACTGACAAATGAGTCCGATCAGGCGGTCATAAAGCGGTTGATGCCCGATTCACTTGCCGGATTGACCGATACATTGCCGTTGTTGGATGTAGGCGAAGCTCTAGTATTGGGCGATGCTGTACTTTTACCAACTAGAATAAAACTAGATGCGCCGGCAATTGCTCCTAGCAGTGCAACACGAGACTTTTGGCGGGAGTGGCAAGAAAAGCAGTCTGACTTGCTGGCGATTGCAGCTGCAATAGAGGCGCTTCGGAGCCAGACCAAAGTCGGCAACTAGTTCGTCGAATCAATCTACCTCGGCATGGCGGTCCAGTGGTTGCAGCCGGCAAGCCGTGTCACTACTTCTACTGCGATGAGAGACCCGCTCTCCGTATCCCAGCTTTCCGACATCATCGACCAGGCCCGCGGCAAGACACCCGCCGATCTGGTCATCAAGTCGGTCGGCATCCTCGATCTCACCTCGGGCGAGATCGCGGTGGGCGACATCGCGGTCGCCGGTGACCGCATCGTCGGCACACACGAGACCTATTCGGGCGCCGCCGAGATCGACGGGCGCGGGCTGGTCGCCGTGCCGGGCTTCATCGACAGCCACGTCCATTGCGAGTCGACGCTGGTGCCGCCGCTGGAGTTCGACCGCTGCGTCGTGCCGCGCGGCACCACGACGGCGATCTGCGATCCCCACGAGATCTGCAACGTGCTGGGCATTCCGGGCCTGCGCTTCTTCCTCGATTGCGCCGCCGTCACGGTGATGGATCTCCGCGTGCAACTGTCGTCCTGTGTGCCGGCGACCCATCTCGAGACGTCGGGCGCGCGGCTCGAGGCCCCGGACCTGCTGCCCTTCAAGCATCACCCCAAGGTGCTGGGCCTCGCCGAGTTCATGAACGTGCCGGGCGTGCTGGCCAAGGATCCGGCGGTGCTGGCCAAGCTCGCCGCCTTCTCCGACGTGCAGATCGACGGCCATTCGCCGCTGCTCTCGTCCCACGATCTCAACGCCTACATCGCCGCCGGCGTGCGCAACTGCCACGAGACGACCTCGGCGGCGGAAGCGCGCGAGAAGCTCGCCAAGGGCATGCAGGTGCTGGTGCGCGAGGGCACGGTGTCCAAGGACCTGGCGGCGCTGGCCGAGCTGATTACCACCGAGCGCGCGCCCTTCCTCGCCTTCTGCACCGACGATCGCAACCCGCTCGACATCGCCGAGGAGGGCCATGTCGATCACCTGATCCGCGCCGCCATCGGCCGCGGCGTGCGCCCGCTCGACGCCTATCGCGCGGCGACCTGGTCGGCGGCGCGCCATTTCGGCCTCGACGATCGCGGCCTGGTGGCGCCCGGCCAGCGCGCCGACATCGTGCTGCTGGAGGATCTCGCCACCTGCAAGGTCCGCTCGGTGATCTGCCGCGGCGCGCCGGTGACGCCGGACCGCTTCCGCGCGCGGCCCGACGTGCCCCTGGTCGGCCTCGACTCGGTGAAGCTCAGGCCGGTGACGGCGGCCACGTTCCATGTGTCCGCCGGCGCCGCGCCGCCGGTGATCGGCATCCGGCCGGGCCAGATCCTGACCGACCGGCTGTCGGTGCCCGTGGCGCGGCGCGACGGCGCCTTCGTCGCCGACGTGGGCGCCGACGTGCTGAAGGTGGCCGTCCTCGGCCGCCACAACGACCACGGCAACGTCGGCCGCGGCTTCGTGAAGGGCTTTGGCCTGAAGCGCGGCGCCATCGCCTCGTCGGTCGGCCACGACAGCCACAATGTTTGCGTCATCGGCTGCAACGACGCCGACATGGCCGTGGCCGTGAACCGGCTGATCGCGCTGCGCGGCGGCTTCGCGGCCGCCGCCGACGGCAAGGTGGTGGCCGAGCTGGCATTGCCCATCGCCGGCCTGATGAGCGACAGGCCGTTCGAGGAGGTCGAGCAGGGCTTGCGCGCGCTCCGCGCCGCCGTGCGCGGCCTCGGCACGCCGCTCCACGAGCCCTTCCTGCAGATGGCCTTTCTTCCGCTGCCGGTGATCCCCCATCTCCGCATCACCGACAAGGGCCTGGTCGATGTCGACAGGTTCGAGCTGGTCGGCTGACTGGTGTGCCATTACGGGCGGCGTTGACACGCGAGCGCTCGGAGGAGCGCGCCACTCCAGGGAGTGTGAAGTTATTCGATGTCGGCATGAGCGAGCGGGACGCTCGCGGTCCAAAAGATCATGAATCTTCCGGACCGCGCGCCTCTGGCGCGCTCATGACCTCGATCGAGCGCCGAGAAGCCGACAAATACACAGTCTCTCGAGTGGCGCGCCCCCTTGAGCAGAGCAGGACCGCAGGCCGTGGACACTTTCGGCCGCGGGATGTTAGCGTCGGCCATTCCGCGAGGAGATGAAGCCGATGTCGATCCTGCCCACCCCGTCCATGCAGCCTTCGGATTTCGCCGGCCTCGACTGGATGTGGTTTCGCGGCGGTCCGCGGTTCGATTATCCGATCGACTATGGCCTCGCCGTGCTGGGCGCCCGGCCGACCGAGGGCCGCATCGACTTTCTCGGCCGCTGGAAGGCGGGCGCCTACTGCCACTTCCACCGCCATGTCGGCGAGACCACGACGCTGGTGCTGGAAGGCGAGCATCATGTTTTCGATATCACCGATGTGGGCGAGCACCACCGGATTCGCCCGGCCGGGCATTATGCCCACAGTCCCGCCGGCGATCTCCACATGGAACACGCGGGGTCGGCCGGCTCGCTGCTCTTCTTCAGCATGCACACGCCCGACGGCCGCGTGTTCGAAGTGCTCGACAAGGAGCGCGCCATCCTGAACGTCGTGACCATCGACGACATGGTCACCGGCCGCCTCGCGCGCTGACGCGAGGGAAAGGTCTCCTGGCCACGACAGGAGACTCGACGCCTCGGGCGTCCGGTCCTACCTGTCGAGCCAGACATCCTCGAAGCGGGAGCCATTGTAGAGGCTGTTCACCATCGGCCTGAAGCCCTTGACGTGGGGATGCCAGCGGCCTCGGCACGCCGCTGCACGAACCCTTCCTGCAGATGGCCTTCCTGCCCCTGCTGGTGATCCCGCACCTCCGCATCACCGACCGCGGCCTGGTCGACGTCGACCGCTTCGAGCTGGTGGGCTGAGCGGGCGTGCCTGCACTGCCAGCAGCCGTGACCTGGCCGCAACCCGGACCTGCGGCGGCCGATTAGCAGGTTCAGCAGGAATATGGTAGGAAAACGACTATCTTGGGCCGGCCCTGACCGAAGCCCGAACCATCACGATGGAGTGACCCCCGTCGGCCGGACCAGATGACTCCCTGACACCTGTCCAATCGACGGGGGTCACTCCACACCTCTGTCGTCCTGAGCGAAGCGAAGGACCTCATCGCCGGTCGATGAGATCCTTCGGCTTCGCCTCCAGCGCGGGGACTACCCCGCGCGCGATGACATGAATGCCGAACACCTCCGCGATTCGGCGCTGTGCCGCTGATGTACCGGACCTGTGCCGCGACGGCCGGCCAAGGCCTTGATCCGGCGCACGGTCCGCCGCCGGTCGGCACAGGCAGCGGCACAGCTGGCGATGATTTGCGGCACATTCCGTGTGCCGCTGCCTCAGCCCCGCCGCACGCTGGCGCCGCCGTCGACCGGCAGCGTCACGCCGGTGATGAAGTTGGCCTCGTCGGAGGCGAGGAAGAGGGCGGCGTTGGCGACGTCCCAGCCGGTGCCCATCTTGCGGCGCAGCGGCACCTTGGAATCGCGCTCGGCCTCGACCTCGGCGCGGCTCTTGTTGAAGGTGCGGGCGCGGGTGTCGACCGCCATCGGCGTGTTCATCAGGCCGGGCAGGATGACATTGGCGCGGATGCCGTACTGCGCGTTCTGGTAGGCGAGCTGCTCGGTGAAGGAGACCATCGCCGCCTTGGTCGCCTTGTAGGCGACGTAGGGATAGGTGGTGATCACCGCCATCGAGGAGATGTTGATGATCACGCCGCTCTGCTGGGCGCGCATGATCGGCAGCACGTGCTTGGCGGCGAAGATGCAGCTCTTGAGGTTGATCGCCACGCAGCGGTCGAACGCCTCCTCGCCGATCTCCAGCAGCTCGGCGTCGCCGCCCGAGAGGCTGACGCCGACATTGTTGTGCAGGATGTCGATGCGGCCCCAGCGCGTCTGGGCGTCGGCGACCATGGCCTTGAGGTCGGCGTTCTTCGTGACGTCGGCCTTGAAGGCCTCGGCCGTGCCCTTGCCCTGGCGGATCATGGCGACCGTCTCCTCCGCCGAGGCGAGGTTGTGGTCGACGCACAGCACCTTCGCGCCCTCGCGCGCGAAGGTGAGGGCGGTGGCGCGGCCGTTGCCCATGCCCTCGCCCGGGCTCTGGCCCGCGCCGACGACGATGGCGACCCTGTCCTTGAGGCGCATGATCGATCTCCTGGTTCGTTCGTCAAAAGCCTCACCCTGAGGAGCGACCCGCAAGGGTCGCGTCTCGAAGGGTGTGGACCGCACCTCGCCCTTCGAGACGGCCCTTCGGGCCTCCTCAGGGTGAGGTGCTACTTCGGTGACATCGGGTACTGCTTCAGCACGTCCTTGTACTGCGGCTCGTTGTCGATCTTCATGGTGGCGAGCACCCGCACGACCGCGCAGTAGAAGGCGATGGTGAGGACGAGGTCGGTCATGTGCTCGTCGCTGAGGTCCTTCCGGATCTCGGCGAAGGTCGCGTCGGACATGCCGAGGTCGCGCACCATCTCGCGGGCGCCCTTCAGGATCGCGCGGGCCAAAGGCTCGAGCCCGGAGGGCTTGCCCGCGGTCTCGTCCATCAGGGCCTGGATGTCGGCGTCAGTGACGCCGAAGCCCTTGCCGATCTTGACGTGGTGGGTGAATTCGTACTCCGACTTCTCCAGCCAGCCGACCTGCAGGATGGCGAGCTCGCGCAGGCGCGGGTCGAGCTTGCTCTTGAAGCGGATGAAATTGCCGACGCCGTTGAAGGCGCGTGCCATGTCGGGCGAGTTGACCAGCAGTTTGTGCAGGTTGGTGTTGCGCGCGAGCATGTCGCGGTACTCGGGCGCGACCTGGTCGGCCTCGAGATAGGGCAGGCGGGCCATCTTGTGCGTTCTCCCTCAGTGATCCTGGCTGTCGCGCTCCGGCCCCTGCAACGTGACGCCGCCGTCGACCACCAGCACCTGGCCGGTGATGTAGCGGGCGTGGTTGGAAAGCAGGAAGCGCACGGCCTGGCCGACGTCCCAGCCGGTGCCTTCGGTCTTCAGCACCGAAGCGCGGGCGCGCTGGGTGCGGGCGGCGTCGCTCATGCCGCGGGCATAGACCATGGGCGTGTACATCGGCCCCGGGCAGATGCAGTTGACGCGGATGCCGTCCTTGCCGTGGTCGACCGCCATCGCCTGGGTGAGGCCGATCACGGCGGCCTTGGAGGTCGTGTAGGTGGTGAGGCCGCGCGGCCTGAGCGCGGAGATCGAGGAGATGTTCACAATCGAGCCGCCTTTGGCGGTCTTGATCATGGCCGGGATCGCATGCCTGGAGAGCAGGAACATCGTCTCGACGTTCACCTGCATGACGCGGCGGTATTCCTCGGGCTTCTCGTCGACCACCGAGCCGCGGCTGCCGATGCCGATGTTGTTGTCGAGAAAGTCGAGCCGGCCCCAGTGATCGACCGCGGCGTCGACCAGCCGCTTGCACTCGGCCTCCTCAGTCATGTCGCCGGCATGGGCCACGGCATGGCCGCCCTCGGCCTTGATCATCTCGACGGTGCGCTCCGCGAGCTTGAGATCGCGGTCGGCCACCAGCACGTTGGCGCCGCTGCGCGCCAGCAGGATCGCGGCGGCGCGGCCGTTGCCGATGCCGTCGCCCGCGGCGCCGCCGCCCGCGATGATCGCCACCTTGCCGGCAAGGCCCAGATCGTCCTCGGGACCCTTCATGGCAGCCCCGCTCCCGGAGCGTCGACCCGCATGGTTTCGATCCTCCCGTCGCGCTTGTCGGCAATGGCCGGCCCGCTGCCCGAGTTGGTGACGACGAACAGCGTGCGGCGGTCCTTTCCGCCCAGCATGCAGGCGTAGGCGGCGCGCGGGCCGAGATCGAGATCGTGCGTGACCTTGCCGCCCTCCAGCACGCGGATCATGTGGTGGGTGAAGGCGCCGGTCACCCAGATGCCGCCCTCGGCGTCGAGGCAGATGCCGTCGGGATTGCAGTTCGGTGTCTCGGCCCACAGGCGGCGGTTGGAGAGCGTGCCGTCGGCGGCGACGTCGAAGGCGGTGAGGCGCTTGGCGAAGGTCTCGCCGATGATCATGGTCCTGCCGTCGGGCGTGATGACGGTGCCGTTGGGAAACATGAGATCGTCGGCCGCCTTGTGCACCGAGCCGTCGGGATCGACCCGGGCCAGCACCGCCGGCCGCGGCTCCTCGCCGGCATGGCGGTCGAAGCCGAAATTGCCGACATAGGCGCGGCCGTGCGCGTCGACCACCATGTCGTTGCAGTAGCCCGTCGCGATCGAGGCAAGCTCGGCCTCGACCGAGAGCTTGCCGCCGGCGAAACGCATCAGGCGCCGGTCGGTCATGCTGACGATCAGCATCGTGCCGTCCGGTCGCCAGCCCAGCCCCGACGGCCGGCCCGGCACCTCGACGAGGGTCTCGGCCTTGCCGCTCTCGTCGACGGTCCGCACCTGGTGGACGTAGAAGTCGGAGAAATAGAGGCGGTTGTCCCGCCAGCGCGGGCCCTCGCCGAAGGAGAGACCGGTGAGGAGCGGTTCGAGCTTCATGTCTGGACGTCCCAGTCGATGCGGAAGCTGTCACCCTGCGGCTTGATGTAGCCCGCGTTGGCGCCGGGGAAGTGGGCGGGGCAGAGCAGCGCGTTGCTCTCGACGCAGTCCTCGAGGAGCTTGCGCCGGCTCTGCGCCGACATCTCCGCGTCCCAGCAGAACTGGCTCGACCAGTCGGGATGATAGACCTGGATCGGGTGGTGCATGATATCGCCGGAGAAGGTGGCGGTGCGGCCGCCGTCCCTGAGATTGATGGCGATCGAGCCAGGCGTGTGGCCGGGATAGTCCTTGATGGTGAGCAGCGGATCGGGCTGGTGGTCGCTCTCGATCATGACGGCGCGGCCGGCCTCGACGATCGGCAGCACCGAATCGTCGAACGAGCCGTCATTGACGTCTTCGTTGCTCTTGCGCTCGTTCTCCCAGTGCGCGTACTCGCGCCTGGCGAAGAGATACTTCGCGTTGGGAAAGGTCGGAACCCAGCGCCCATTCTCTAGCCGGGTGTTCCAGCCGACATGGTCGACATGCAGGTGCGTGCACATCACGAAGTCGACCGACTCGGGCGGGCAGCCGCAGGCGCGCAGCCGGTTGAGGAACGGCGTGTCGAGCTTGTTCCACGCCGCGTTGTGGCGCTGCTTGTCGTTGCCAAGGCAGGTGTCGATCAGGATGGTGTGCCGGCCCGTCTTCACCACCCAGGTGTGGACCGAGCCGACGAGGCGGTCGGAGCCCGCCTCGACATGCTCCGGCACCATCCAGTGCTTCTGCGCGTCGAAGGCCTGCTGGTCGAACCTGGGGAACATGCGGTTGGGCCGGAAGCCCGCGGCGCAGAGCTCCTCGACCTTCTCGATGGTCGCATTTCCGATCTTGCGCATCAGAAGGTCACCACCGAGCGAATCGACTCGCCCTTGTGCATCAGGTCGAACGCGTCGTTGATCCTCTCGACCGGCATCACGTGCGTGATGAGCGAATCGATGTCGATCTTGCCGTCCATGTACCAGTCGACGATCCTCGGTACATCGCGCCGGCCCTTGGCGCCGCCGAAGGCGGTGCCCATCCAGGTCCGTCCCGTGACGAGCTGGAACGGCCGCGTGGCGATCTCCTGGCCGGAGCCGGCGACGCCGATGATCACCGACTTGCCCCAGCCGCGATGGCAGCATTCCAGCGCCTGACGCATCAGCTTGGTGTTGCCGACGCATTCGAAGCTGTAGTCCGCGCCACCGTCCGTCAGCTCGACGAGGTGGGCGACGAGGTCCTTGCCCTCGATCGCCTCGGGATTGACGAAGTGCGTCATGCCGAACTTGCGGCCGAGCGCCTCGCGCGCCGGGTTGAGATCGACGCCTACGATCATGTTGGCCCCGACCAGGCGGGCGCCCTGCACGACGTTGAGGCCGATGCCGCCCAGGCCGAACACCACGACGTTGGCGCCGGGTTCGACCTTGGCCGTGTTGATGACGGCGCCGATGCCGGTCGTGACGCCGCAGCCGATGTAGCAGACCTTGTCGAACGGCGCGTCGGGCCGGATCTTCGCCAGCGCGATCTCGGGCAGCACCGTGTAGTTCGAGAAGGTCGAGCAGCCCATGTAGTGATGGATCTTGCGGCCCTTGATCGAGAAGCGGCTGGAGCCGTCCGGCATCACGCCCTGGCCCTGGGTGGCGCGGATCGCGGTGCAGAGGTTGGTCTTGCCCGAAAGGCACGATTTGCACTGGCGGCACTCGGGTGTGTAGAGCGGGATCACATGATCGCCCTTCTTGAGCGACACGATGCCCGGCCCGACATCGACCACGACGCCCGCGCCCTCATGGCCGAAGATCACCGGGAACAGGCCCTCGGGATCGCCGCCGGAGCGCGTGAATTCGTCGGTGTGGCAGACGCCTGATGCCTTGATCTCGACCAGCACCTCGCCGAATTTCGGCCCTTCGAGGTCGACCGTCTCGATCTCCAGGGTCTTGCCGGCCTCGTAGCAGACCGCCGCCTTTGTCTTCACGCGTTCCCCCTCGACTGCAGGCCGCGAGCCTAGAGCAGGGGAACCGCCAGCGTCTACGCCGCGGCGCCGGCGCCGAGCGATCGCGCCATCTCCGACTTCGCCTCGCGGTACTGGCCCACCAGACGGCGGCAAAGGTCGGCGGCGGCCGGCACGTCCCGGATGTTTCCGACGCCGTGACCGGCCGTGTAGATGTCCTTCCAGCGCTTCTTGTTCTCCTGGCTGGAGACGATCTTGCCGGGCAAGGTGGTGCGCAGCACGTCGAGGTCGATGCCGGCGGCGAGCAGGCTGGGCACGAGCCAGTTGGCCGGCGCGCCGTCTATCGACGCGGTAAGGAAGACGTCGGTGGCGCGTGTCGACAGGATCATGTCCTTGTGGGCCTGCGCCGCCATCGCCTCGCGCGTGGCGATGAAGCGCGTGCCGATGTAGGCGAGGTCGGCGCCCATCGCCTCGGCCGCCAGCACGTCGCGGCCGGTCGTCTGGCCGCCCGCCAGCACGATCGCGAAGCCATCGCCGAGTTGCCGCACCTCGTTCATCAGTGCGAAGGGATTGATCGTGCCGGTGTGGCCGCCGGCGCCGCCCGCCACGGCGATGACGCCGTCGACGCCGGCTTCCAGCGCCTTCTCGGCGTGCCGCCGGTTGGCGATGTCGTGCAGCGCCACCGCTCCCCAGCCGTGGATGCGCTTGATGGCGTCGCCCGGCGCGCCCTTCGAGGTCAGCACGACCGGCACCTTGTACTTCTCGACCAGCTCGAGATCGCCGGGATAGCGCGGGTTCGAGGCATGGACGACGAGGTTCACGGCCCAGGGGGCCGGCTTCTTGCCGGCATCCTCGAGGCGCTTCATACCCTCGACCATCTCGTCGAGCCAGGCCTGGAACTCCTCGCGGCTGCGCGTGCCGTGCGCGGGGAAGCTTCCCATGATGCCTTCGCTGCAGCAGGCGAGCGTCAGCGCAGGATTGGAGACCAGGAACATCGGCGCGGCAATGGCGGGGATCGCCATGCCCTCCATGAGCTTATGAACTTCGGCGCGCGGCATGGTCAGACGTCTCCGATCGTGGGCGTGGTCGAGGTCACGCCGCTGTCCTTCAACTGCTCCAGCCGGGCGTCGTCGTAGCCCAGCAGTTCGCGCAACACCTCGTCGGTGTGCTGGCCGAGGTCCGGCGCGGCGCGCTCGATGGTGATGCCCTTGCCGTCCAGGCGATAAGGCAGGCCCTTCACGAGCTGGCCGCGCTCGTCGCGGATCAGGGTGACGCCCTGCAGCGCGGTGTCGCGTAAGAGGTCGTTGCCGTCGAGGCAGGGCGCTGCGGCGATGCCTTTGGCCAGGAGCGCTGCAAGAGCAGTCTCGCGATCGTGACCGATGCAGAACGCTTTTAGTCCTGGATCCGCACGATCGAGCGTAACCGCGAGCCACTTGCCGTCGGCACAGCGATAGGCGTCCTGCTGCGCGATGCCGGCCTCGTCGTTGCCGCGCGGCGCGAGACGATGCTGCGGATCGGCCGAGGCGGCGAGGATCTCCTCGCCCAGGGTGAACGACGCAACCTCACGCTGGGAGAAGTCGAGGAAGGCGCCCTTGCCGGACCGCCTCGCCTCCATGACAGCGGTGATCACGATGCCGGTGGCGAACAGCGACACGATCTGGTCGGGGTAGTTCACGTCCATGCCGGAGATGCGCGGCGCTTCGCCTTCATAGCCGGTCAGCGAGGCGATGCCCGAGGTGGCATCGAGCGTGCTGCCGAAGGAGACGTTCATACGCTCCGGGCCGGTATCGCCCTGGCTCGAGATCGCGGCGAACACGAGGCGCGGGTTGATCGCGCTCAGGTCCTTGTAGCCGAGGCCTGCGCGATCGAGCACGCCACGGCGGAAGTTCTCGACCACCACGTCGCACGTCGCGGCGAGCTCGCGGATCACGCGTTGTCCTTGCGGATCCTTGAGGTTCAGCGCCAGCCCACGCTTGTTGCGATTGGTGAAGCGGAACTGCGGCGAGCGGTTCCACCAGCCCTCGTCATTGTCCATCTTGCCGACGACGCGGAACGGATCGAGGTACGCACCCGATTCGATCTTGATCACGTCGGCGCCGAGATCGGCCAGCATGGCCGAAGTGTTGGCGCCGGCGGTCAGCAGGCCGAAGTCGAGAACACGGATGCCGGTGAGAGGGCGGTCGCTCATGCCGCGAGCTCCGGCGCCGACAGTCTAGGCGCAGGTCGGGGCGCGAAGGAGCGGCCGTTCCATTGCACGGGGAGTTGCGGCAGCCTGAGCGTGCCGAGGGTCGGGTGCTTCATGTCGGCGAGGAAGCTCCGCGCTACGTACTGCTCTGTCTCCAGCAGCTCGCGCGGCGTGAAGATCGGTCCGAATGGCACACCCTTGGCCTGTGCGGTCTTCTGGATCTCCTCGCGCGTCTTGTCCGCGAACCACGGTGCCAGCGCTGCATAGAGGTCGGCGATGTGCTGGCGTCGACCGGCGCGCGTCGAGAATCTCGGATCGTCGAGTCGCGGGTCGCCGATCAGGGTGCGCGTCGCCGGCCACTGTGTGACGGTGTAGACGACCGCGACATGGCCGTCGCGGCAGGGCAGCACCTGGAACTCCGACCCCTTGCCTTCACGCCCGGGCGACGTGCCGGTCGCCTCGGCGCCCGACGCGGCCTTCCAGTTCACCCACTGCATCACCTCGGCGAGCGACACGCGCACCGATGGTGCTGTCCGTCCGGCGTCGCGCGCGGCGAGGGCCGCGGCGAGACCTGTGAAGGCGGTGAGACCCGCGGCGTAGGACGCCTGATGGCCGCCAAGCCGCAGCGGCTTGCGGTCCGGCTCACCCACCATGTGCATCAACCCGCCCAGCGCCTGGATCGCGAGTTCGCTGACCGGTCGAGCGGCGGCGCTCATCTCGACGGGGAACGCCGCGATCTCGATCGGCGTGGCGTGGCCCGCGCGCAGCATCGTGGCGACCGAGGCCGGCTCCTCGAACAGGCAGACATCTGTCTTGCCGAGAAGGCGGGCGAGCGACGAGCGGCCGGACTCCGTCGCCAGATCGATGACCAGAGAACGTTTGGAGGTGTTGAGAAACTGGAACAGCGCACTTTCGCCCTGCGACAGAAGCGGCGGCGCGCGGCGCACCGGATCGCCCTCGGGCGGCTCGATCTTGAGCACGCTGGCGCCGAGGTCGGCCGCGATCTTGGCGGCGAGTGACGTGGCAAGGCGCAGGCAGAGGGGTACGTCCGCGTCGTTCACTTCGACGATCGTGAAACGGGCCAGCGGCAGGGCGGTGTTTTCGCTCATCTCTGCACATCGTGGCGTGTGCTAGGGTGCCGGTCCACGGGCGAATTTCGCGGGGACTTGATGGCACAGACCGGCAATCACAAGGGGCTCACATTCGGCATCTTCCTGGCGCCGTTCCACCGCGTCGGCGAGAACCCGACGCTCGGCATGGCGCGCGACATGGAGCTGATCGAATGGATCGACGAGCTGGGCTACGACGAGGCCTGGATCGGCGAGCACCATTCCGCCGGCTGGGAGACCATCGCCTCGCCGGAAGTCTTCATCGGCGCCGCCATCGAGCGCACCCGCTACATCCGCCTCGGCTCCGGCGTGACCAGCCTGCCGTATCACCACCCGCTGATGGTGGCGAACCGCTTCGTGCAGCTCGACCATATGTCTCGTGGCAGGACGATGCTGGGCTGCGGTCCGGGCGCGCTGCCGTCGGACGCCTACATGATGGGTATCGAACCCACGACGCAGCGGCCGCGCATGGAGGAGGCGCTGGCCGCCATCATGGCGCTGCTGAAATGCGAGGAGCCGGTCACCATGAAGACCGACTGGTTCGAGCTCAGGGAGGCACGCCTGCATCTGGCGCCCTACAGCTATCCGCATTTCCCGATCGCCTGTGCCAGCACCATCACGCCCTCGGGCATGATCGCCGCCGGCAAGCATGGCCTCGGCGTGCTGTCGATCGGTGCCGGTATTCCCGGCGGGCCGGAGATGCTGGGCAAGCAGTGGGGCATCTACGAGGAGACCGCGGCCAAGCATGGCCACAAGGCCGACCGTTCCAAGTGGCGCGTCGTGGTGAACGCGCACGTGGCCGAGGACGACGAGCAGGCGCTGCGCGAGGTTCATGCCGGAGAACGGCGCGAGACCGTGACCTATTTCGAAGACACGCTGGGTCGCCCGCCCGGCCGTGCCGACGATCCGCTGCGCGACGGCGTCAAGATGGGCACGACGCTGGTCGGCAACCCGGACACGGTGGCCAAGGGTATCGAGCGGCTGCTGGGCTATTCCAACGGCGGCTTCGGCGGCGTGCTGTTCCGCGCGCACGAATGGGCGAGCCGCGAAAGCACGCTGCGCTCCTACGAGCTGTTCGCGCGCTACGTCATGCCGCGCTTCCAGGGCTCGCTCGACACCATCGTCAACTCGAACCAGTGGGCCAAGGACAACCGCAAGGGCATCTTCGGGCCCAACGTCGCGGCGGTGAAGAAGGCCTTCACCGACGCCGGCCGCGAGGCGCCCGAGGAGTTCCGTGCCCGCACACCGGGCGCGCGCGACGTGGCGGGCGACTGAGAGCGGACTGCTAGAACTGCTTCTTCGTCCCCGGCTCGGCGTCGATCACCTGGACCGACGTCTGGCCCAGCGCCGCCTTGTACTGGGCCGGCGTGCCCTTGAGGAACGGGTTGCTGGCATAGTGCATCGGCCACGCCATCTTGGGCTTGATCAGTTCCTTGGTGGCGTAGGCCGCGTCCTTCGGGTCCATGACGTAGTGGCCGCCGATCGGGATCAGCAGCAGGTCGGGCTTGTAGTAGTCGCCGATCAGCTTCATGTCGCCGAACAGGCCGGTATCACCCATGTGGTAGATCTTGAAGCCGTTCTCGAGCTCGATGATGAAGCCCACCGGCTCGCCGGCGCTGTAGGTCGTGTTCTTGCCGGTCGCCGGATCCTTGAGCAGCATCTCGGAGGAATGCTCGGCGCGCACCATGGTGATCTTCACGCCGGGGAAGGGCTCGATGATGCCGCCCTTGTTCATGCGCGGCACGAGGTTGGCGGGCATCAGGCCCAGCGTCAGCAGCATCTGGTTGAGACCGGCCGGCGCCCAGATCGGTGCGTTGTTGGTCTTGGCGATCTCCATGGCATCGCCGAGATGATCGCCGTGACCGTGCGTCACGAGGACGAGGTCGACCTTGCCGATCTTGCCGAGGTCCTTCAGCTCCGGCGGGATCTTGGTCGCACCCATGATCCACGGATCGATCATGATCACCTTGCCGCCCGGCGTGGTGATCTTGAAGGCGGCCTGGCTGTACCAGAGCACTTCCGCCTTGCCTTGCGCGTTCGCGACCCCGGCGAAGGCGAAGCAGGCGGCGACGATCGAAGCGAGATATCGGCCCAGCATGAGTTTCCCCCTGACGTTGTTTTATAAAGCCCAGCACGATTTTTCAGGGCGAAAGATGTCGCTTTTCCGTGAGCGGGTCATCCGCCACGATGCAGTGCAACATAGAAGGGGAGATAGCCCGCCGATGAGTATCAAGGGCAAAGCGTATATTGCTGGCATCTATGAGCATCCGACGCGTCTGGCGAAGGATCTCTCGCTGGCCCAGATCCATGCCGAGGTGGCGAAAGGCGCGCTCGAGGACGCCGGTCTCACCAAGGACGACGTCGACGGCTATTTCTGCGCCGGCGATGCGCCGGGCCTCGGGCCGATGTCGATGGTCGAGTACATGGGCCTGAAGGTCCGCCACGTCGATTCGACCGACACCGGCGGCTCCTCCTACGTCCTGCACGTTGGCCATGCCGCCGAGGCGATCGCGGCGGGCAAGTGCAAGGTAGCGCTGATTACGCTCGCCGGCCGGCCGCGCGCCGAGGGCATGGCGACCGGCACGGTGCCGCGCAGCCGCGGCGGTACGCCGACGCCCGACGAGCCGTTCGAGTTCCCCTATGGGCCCACGGTCGTGAACATGTACGCCATGTGCGCCATGCGGCACATGCACGAGTTCGGCACGACCTCCGAGCAACTCGCCTGGATCAAGGTCGCGGCTTCGCACCACGCACAATACAACCCGCACGCATTGCTCAAGGACGTGGTCACGGTCGAGGAGGTCGTGAACTCGCCGATGATCTCCGACCCGCTGCACCGGCTCGACTGCTGCGTCATCACCGACGGCGGCGGCGCGATCGTGGTCGTGGCGCCGGAGATCGCAGCCAGACTCAAGCGGCCCAAGATCAAGCTGCTGGGCGCCTCGGAGTTCATCAAGACGCAAATGGGCGGCAAGGTCGACCTGACCTATTCCGGCGCCCGCTTCACCGGCAAGGCGGCCTTCGAAGAGGCGGGCGTGAAGCCCTCCGACATCAAGTACGCCTCGATCTACGACAGCTTCACCATCACGGTGCTGATGCAGCTCGAGGATCTCGGTTTCTGCGAGAAGGGCAAGGGCGGTGCCTTCGTCGCCGATGGCAACCTGATTTCGGGTGTCGGCAGGCTGCCGTTCAATACCGATGGCGGCGGTCTCTGCAGCAACCATCCCGCCAACCGTGGCGGCCTCACCAAGGTGCTCGAGGCCGTGCGCCAGCTGCGCGGCGAGGCACACCCCAAGGTGCAGGTGAAGAACTGCAATCTCGCCATCGCGCACGGCACGGGCGGATCGCTCGGCCTGCGCCATGGCAGCGCGACCGTCATTCTGGAGAGGGAGTAAGTCATGGCCGAGGCCAAGGAACGCAAGTTGCCGGCGCCGGCCGTCAGTCCGGAGACGCAGTCCTACTGGGACGCCGCGACCAAGGGCAAGCTGCTGGTGAAGAAGTGCACGGCCTGCGGCCAGGCGCACCACTATCCGCGATCGATCTGTCCGTTCTGCTTCAGCGACAAGACCGAATGGGTCGAGGCGTCCGGCAAGGGCACGATCTATTCCTTCAGCGTCATGCGTCGCGCGCCGGTGCCGTATGCGATGGCGTACGTGACGCTGGCGGAAGGCCCGCGCATGGTGACCAACATCGTCGACTGCGATTTCGACAAGCTCAGGTGCGAGCAGCCGGTGAAGCTGGTCTTCAAGCCGACCGACGGTGGCTCGCCGCTGGCGATGTTCACGCCGGCCTAGGGCGCCACCGCCTGGATGTAGCGATCGGGCCGCAGCAATGCGGCCCGAATGCTTTTCTCGGCCAGCCACTCCTGTCCGACACCAGGCAGGAGCACGGCGTCCGGCCGCAGATGTTCCAGCAACGCCGTTTCGCCGACGATGGCGAAGCGCTGGCCGATCGCCTCGTCCATAAGGCGACCGTCGGCGAGGTGCGGCTGCGGGAAGATCGTGCCGACCGGGGGTGGCGCGTCCTGCCGGTGACCCGGTCCGAGCTGTGCCTGCGGGAAGTCGAAAGTCTCGGTACCGGCGGCGAAGCGGCGGTTGCGCTCGGCGACGACCACTGGATCGGTGGCCTGGATGACGGCGCCCAGCCGGACGGCGAGTTCGATGAAGGCCGCGACATGTGGCCGGCGCTCGCTCTCGTAGGTGTCGAGCAGCGAGTCGGGCATGCCCTCCTTCACGACGGCGGCCAGCTTCCAGGCGAGGTTTGCCGCGTCGCGCATGCCCGCGCACATGCCCTGGCCCAGGAACGGCGGCGTCTGGTGGCAGGAGTCGCCCGCCAGCAGGAGCCGTCCCTTCCGCCAGCCTTCCTGGACGACCGAGTGGAAGGTGTAGACGGCGGCGCGCTCGATCTCGGCATCCGCAGGCCCCAGCCAGCGTGCGATCATCGGCCAGAAGATGTCGGGATCGGTCAGCCGGTCGTGATCGTCGCCCGGCATCAGCATGATCTCCCAGCGCCGGCGCCGGCCGTTGACGTTGACGAGGGTCATCGGCCGCGCCGGATCGCAGAACTGCAGCGAGTGTAGCGGCAGCGCCTTAGTGCGCAGACTCTCCGAGTCGCACAGGAGATCGACCACCAGCCAGGGCTGGTGCAGGCCGAGATCGATCTGGCGGCTGCCGATGGCGCGGCGCACCAGCGAGCGGGCACCGTCGCAGCCGACGACGAAGCGCGCGTCGAGGTCGTCGACCGAGGCGACTTCCTCGCCAAGCCGGACGCTCACGCGGGGAAAGCGGGCGAGGCCCTCGCGCAGGATCTGCTCGAGGATCGGCTGGTGGAAATACCAGCTTCCCGACCAGCCCTGCGGCCCAGGCCCATCGGTGCCGCGGCGGATCAGCAGCGTCCGGCCCGACGGATCCTCGTAGCGTGCGCCGTAGGGGGAGGGTCTGGTCGCTGCGGCGATGCGATCGGCGAGCCCCGCCGCCTGGAAGATGCGCATCACCTCGCCGTCGAAATGGACGGCACGCGGCAGGGCATGGATTTCCCGCTCGCGGTCGTAGATGTCGACCGAGAGTCCCGCCTGGCCCAGCAGGTTGGCCAGCAGAGCGCCGACCGGCCCGCAGCCGACAATGGCGACGTCCGTCGTGCTCAGGACCTCAACGCCTCCCAAACGCGTTCCGGTGTGCACGGCATGTCGATGTGCCTGCCGCCCAGAGCGTCGACGATGGCGTTCATCACCGACGGCAGTGATCCGGCGCAACCGGCCTCGCCGCAGCCCTTGGCGCCGAGCAGGTTGGTCTTGGCCGGCACCGAGTGATAGCCGACCGTGAACGGCGGTGCGTCGGTGGCGCGTGGCAGGGCGTAGTCGGTGAACGAGCCAGTCAGGAGCTGGCCGTCCTCGCTGTAGACCGTGCGCTCCATCAGCGCCTGGCCGATGCCCTGCATCACGCCGCCATGGCTCTGGCCCTCGACCAGCAGCGGATTGATGACCGTGCCGAAGTCGCCGATCATGGTGTACTTCACCACCTCGATCACGCCGGTATCGGGATCGATCTCGACCTCGGCGACGTGTGCACCGTTGGGGAAGGCTGACGGCGCCGCCTCGTGGACGTGCATGACGTCGAGCGTCGTCGGCACGCCCTCGGGCAGCTTCAGGCCGCCGCGCAGCCGTTCGGCCAGGTCCATGATGCCGATGCCGCGGTCGGTGCCGACGATGGTGAAACGGCCGGCCCTGAACTCGATATCGGCAGCCGACGCCTCGAGCGCGACGCCGGCAATCTGCTTGCCCTTGTCGATCACCTTGTCGGACGCTTCGACGATCGCCGCACCTGACGCCATGATCGATTTGGAGCCGCCGGTGCCGCCGCCGGCGATCAAGAGATCGCTGTCGCCCTGGATCAGCCTGATCCTGTCGAACGGGATGCCGAGCTTCTCGGTCAGCACCTGCGCGAAGGCCGACCAGTGGCCCTGCCCGTAGTCGAGCGTGCCGGTGATGATCGTGACGTCGCCGTTCGGCTCGAAGCGCAGGCCGCCCTGCTCCTTCATGGGCGGCGCCGTCACCTCGAGGTAGTTGCCGAGGCCGCGGCCGCGCAGCTTGCCGCGCGCGCGGCTCTCGGCCTTGCGCGCCTCGAAGCCCGCCCAGTCCGACGCCGCGACCGCCTTGTCGAGCAGGGTCGAGAATTCGCCGCTGTCGTAGACCGTATCGCCCGGCGTCTTGTAGGGCATGGCGTCGGGCTTGATGTGGTTCAGCTTGCGCAACTCGACCGGATCGACCTTCATTTCGCGCGCCGCCATGTCGACGAGGCGTTCCATGATGTAGTTGCCTTCCGGGCGGCCGGCACCGCGATAGGCGCTGACCGGCGTGGTGTTGGTGAACACGCTCTTCGTGGCGACCTCGAGGGCGGGGGTCCTGTAGACGCCGACAGAGTTCTTGGCGACGTTCAGCGTGCCCATGAGCGGCGCCACGACGCCGAGATAGGCGCCCATGTTGGCGTAGCCGGCGAAGCGCAACGCGAGGAAGGTGCCGTCCTTGTCCAGCGCCAGCTCGGCATCGAATTCGTGGTCGCGGCCATGCTGGTCGCTGAGGAAGCTGCCGCTGCGCTCGTCGGTCCACTTGATGGGGCGTCCCAGCAGCTTGGCGGCATGGAACAGTCCCGCATGCTCGGGATAGGCCGAGGCCTTCATGCCGAACGAGCCGCCGACATTGCCTGTGATCACCCGCACTTTGTCCGGCGACACCTTCAGGATGTCGTTGGCGAGCTGCTGCTTGAGTCCGAACACGCCCTGACTGCAGGAATGCAGCGTAAAGCGGCCCGTTGCCGGCTCGTACTCGGCGACGGCGGCACGCGGCTCCATCGCCGCCACCACCACTCGGTTGTTGATGATGCGCAGGCGGGTGACGTGCGCTGCCTTTGCAAACGCCGCCGACACCTTGGCGGCGTCGCCGAAATGCCAGTCGAGGCAGAGATTGTCCGGCACGTCGTCGTAGAGCCGTGGCGCGTCCGTCTGGCAGCCGGCCCTGGCGTCGACGACGGCAGGCAGGGTCTCGATGTCGACCATGACGGCTTCCGCGGCGTCCTTCGCTTGGGCGAGCGTCTCGGCCACGACGAAGGCCACCGGGTCGCCGACGAATCGCACCTTGTCGGTCGCGAGCGACGGCCGGTCCGGCTTCTTCATCGGCGTGCCGTCGCGGTTGGGGAAGGGGATGATGCACTTCAGGAGACCGAAGCCCGCCGCGACGAGATCGGCACCGGTCCAGACCCCGAGTACACCCGGCATTCCCTTGGCCTCGGACGCGTCGATGCCCTTGATGACGCCGTGCGCCACCTGACTACGGACCATCACGGCATGGGCCTGGTTGGGGAGGTTGACGTCATCGGTGTAGCGGCCCTGACCCTGCAGCAGGGTCGGGTCCTCGCGGCGCGTGACCGGCTGGCCGATGCCGAATTTCATCAAATTGAGATTGTGGGCGTCGAGAGGGGCGCTCATGGGCAGTCCGCTGAATTGGGGTGGGATTTGGGTTTTCATCATAGCGCAGGAAGGCACGGGCTGTGCTAGTGATTCCGCCATGTCGAACCTCGACCCCGTCACGCTGACCGTCATCCAGAACGGCCTGATCCAGGTCTGCAACGAGATGGACCTCGCCTTCGTGCGCGCCGCCTTCTCGCCGGTAATCTCCGAAGGCATGGACCGCTCCGACGGCATCTACGACGCCGTCGACGGCTCGCTGATCGCCCAGGGCGAGCTCGGGCTGCCGGTCTTCGTCGGCACCATGCAATTCTCGACCCAGGCCGTCATCGACCGGGTGAAGAGCCACTATGCGGGAAAGGTCGATTCCGGCGACATTTTCATCGTCAACGATCCCTATCTCGGCGGCACCCACCTGATGGATGTCCGTTTCGTGAAGCCGTTCTTCTACAAAGGCGAGCTGTTCGCCTGGCTGGCCAACACCGGCCACTGGCCCGATGTCGGCGGCATGGTGCCGGGCGGCTTCTCGGCGAGCGCCACCGAGGTCGAGCAGGAAGGCCTGCGCCTGCCGCCGGTGAAGTTCTTCAAGAAGGGCGAGATGGACCAGGAGATCCTGTCCATCATCCTCTCCAACATCCGCATCGCCGACCAGCGCATCGGCGACATCAAGGCGCAGGCCGCGGCACTGGCGACGGGCGAACAGCGGTTGACCGACCTGGTCGACCGCTATGGCGCGGCCGTGGTGAAGGCCGCAATCGCCGAGATGCGCCATCGCGCCGAACGCCAGATGCGCGCCAAAATCGCCGGCATCCCGGACGGCGTCTACGAAGGCACCTCGCAGGTCGACAGCGATGGCGTGGTCGACGAGCCGCTCACCATCCGGATGAAGATCACCAAGAAGGGCGAGGATCTGACCTTCGACATGACGGGCTCGAGCCCGCCCTGCCGCGGGCCGATGAACAGCGTCATCGCCACGACCCGGTCGGCGATCTACCTCGCGGTCAAGCA